>ERZ1046876.376-NODE-376-length-35395-cov-21.567997_pt1 | contig 35395 bp, 30 predicted proteins | sample MGYA00383094_ERZ1046876 | MGnify/ENA primary metagenome ERZ1046876 (study PRJEB29581, sample SAMEA5548364) | metagenome | biome: marine; feature: coastal; material: water | depth 50 m | study: Short-term variability in the microbial, nano- and picoplankton...
GGTGATTCACCACGGAACACGATCAAACCGCCGCCGTCGGCACCACCAAAGGTTCGGTCTACCTCAGCTTTGTTGTGTCTTACTTCCACTTTGATGGCATCGGTTAATCGCCACTCGAGTTGTAGCGCAACGTTAACTTCGTCACCACTGTCAAGATCTGCACCGGTGCCTTTTTCTTCGAAGTAACCGTCGTGCTTACGACTGGAAACTGTGGCTCGTCCAAGCAATACGTCATCGACGAGTGCTCCAGAAACCATGCCGTAGACGTCTCTAGTCTTGAAGGAGCCGAAGGTACCTTTCACGGCAGCTTCAAAATCCTCGGTTGGTTTTTTGTACAAGAAGTTCATCGCGCCGCCGATCGCGTTGCGACCATATAGCGTGCCTTGTGGACCACGAAGTACCTCAACCCGCTCGACGTCCCAAAGTGAGCCGATGGTTGCTGTGTACAGATCCTCGGAGTAGACGTTGTTCATGTAAGTAGCGATACCAGGATCACCACCCAGTGATCGAAAGTTTCTACCAACACCACGCACTGCTGAGTCGTACGGCAAAATAACGGTTGCTGGTACCAAGTTTTGCAGGTCTGACTGGTTACGAATACCAAAATCATCAATCGTATCAGCCGTAAAAGCAGTGATTGAAATCGAAGTATCTTGTACTGAAGCCTCTTGTCTTTCAGCGGTTACGATAACTTCCTCAATCTGCCTGGATGATTCAGCGAAAGAGTAAGTAGGCAGTATCAGGGCCGCAGCGACAAACGCCGTCTGCACACCAAAGTAGCGACTAGCCATAAATTTTCCCCATAAAATTACATATAATTATTTTTATACCCACTATTCATATGGAATTGCGAGTGGAGACACAATAGAGCGAATATGTCGCAAAGTAAACGTTTGGTGAACGAAATGCAGCCTCTCAGCATAGATATTTCGACGGTTTTTGAAATTCAGCGGAATATTTGATGATCGGGGCTGGTTTGAGGCTTTAAAAGGGCGGTTTATCCCTATTTTTAGCGACGATTCCTTGGTGTTTGGTTTTATCTAAGCCGACCGCTCAATACGTCGAAAAAGGCAAGGAACGCCAGCATATAGACCAAAACCGTCACGTGATGCCGTCACTGGGAAAATTGATCTCTAGGGTGGAGATGGTGGGATAGTCATCGTATCCCTAAACGCATATTGATCGAAAATCCTATAATTTTATTTCCGATTTTACACTCTGAGCTTTACAAATGATGATGACATGACCCCCCTTTTTTGAGCAAAGAGATGACCCCCATATTTTAACCCGCTGTACCTCGCAGGTTGCGTAAATGATGACAACCCTGCTGACAGGAGTCTGTGCTCTGGAACCCGGCGGAGAACGATATCAAGCCAGTGATGAAGAGAGTAATCATGAGGTTTATGCGCCTTTGTACGCGATTGATCCGAATGCTAGATTGCGCGTATACATTTTTGGGATACACATTCAGGCGTCTGACGATGGGTTATGATCTGCTTGTTTGATCCCATCACTGAAACCACAGCCGATGGTGAAAATGGCGGTGTTGTATGAGTAGCGTGAGTAATTGAAGGCCCGATAGCTAAGCACATCGCAGTGATACTAAGTTGGATTTATGAGCGAGACCATCAATACAGAGAACACCGAAAGCGAAAAATCGCCCGCTGTTAACAAACGGGTCGGCTCGCCTCGAGCACGACTGGTGAATTTTTATCTGATGGCGATTTTGTTACATCTCCCGGTGTTTGTTTACCCTATTTTGAGGCTATCGCACTGGTTGGAACTCGGGACATTGTTGACCGCCTTCATCCTCATTCCCCTGACGGGTAGTCAAGTATTCAGCAGGGTGTTCCTGCGAAATCGAAAACAGGCCTGGGCGAACTTCCTTCGACGTGCCTCAGACCTGTGGCTGGGAGTGAGTGCGCTAGTGCTCACCTCTCTAGTCTGTTTTGAAGGCTTAGTATTGCTTGATCTTGTTACGGAAAGGAACGCGGCAATTGGTGTCATTTCTATTTCAGGGCTGATCGGTTTCCTTGGTACGCTCAATGCACTCAGACCATCAGTCGTCACAATAAAATTCAAGGCGCCTGAATTAAAATCTCCAGTTAGGTTTGCACAAATCTCCGATGTTCACATTGGCTCTAGGAGTCGCCGTTTCCTCGAGAATGTGATCGCTCGAGTGAACGCCTTAGAGCCCGACTTCCTTTGTATAACAGGTGACTTTATCGATGCGCCGGGGGTTCAGGAAAGCGCGCTTGTGTCTCTTAAAAGCGTGGTGGGTCCTGTGTATTACTGCACTGGAAATCATGAAAAGTACGAAGATTTTGAAGAAATTCTCACACGGTTGGACAACTTGGGAGTCGTCGTGTTGAGAGACGCGTGTACTCACCATCGCGAAGACCTGCAGGTTATCGGTATTGACGATATGGAGGATGCGATGCAGGTGCAGCGGCAACTCAGTCAAATTGAATTGGATGAACAGGCCTTCAACCTAGTGCTGTTTCATAGGCCAAGAGGACTTGAGGCCGCCGCCGCCGCGGGTGTAAACCTGATCATCAGCGGACACACTCACAATGGTCAGATCTACCCTTTTAACTTTCTTGTGAGGAGAGTTTTTGACAGAATCAAGGGGATGTATCAGATAGGTTCTGCCCGTCAGTATGTTAACGAGGGCACAGGGACGTGGGGCCCAATTATGAGAGTGGGCACCCGAAGTGAAATCACCTTGTTTGAAATAGCACCGGAGTAAACGTAGCAGTAGGCAATTCTGAGATCGATTTTGAAGAGGGTGCCTGAAATTTAATAATCAGATAGGTAAGGAAATATAAATGTCGTCAGCAAGTGGTTCTTTGGAAAACTTTAGAACAGAAATCGCAGCTTGGGTAGAAGAAAACTGCCCAGCGAGTATGCGAACACCTTTGCCTGCAAATGAGCATCCGGGTGGTGGTAAGCGTGCGAAATATAACAATCCTGACACGAAAGTCTGGATGGATAGGATGGCGGCAAAAGGATATACCGCGCCAACGTGGCCCACGGAATACGGTGGCGCGGGACTTAATGCAGAACAAAACATGGTGTTGCGCCAAGAGTTGGGCAAGATTAACGCAAGACCTGCGTTGGTGGGTATGGGGCTCTCGATGATCGGGCCTGCTTTGCTCGAATATGGCACTGATGAGCAGAAAGCTGAGCACTTGCCAAAAATTGTGTCCGGTGAGATTTGGTGGTGCCAGGGATATAGCGAGCCTAACGCCGGATCGGACCTCGCCAGTCTGCAAACAAAGGCGGTTGTAGATGGAGATGATTACATTATCAACGGACAAAAAATTTGGACTTCTGGCGCTAATAACGCTGATTGGATTTTCTGTCTTGTTCGAACCGATTTTGATGCGCCAAAGCACAATGGCATCACTTTTATTCTGTTTGATATGACAACACCCGGCGTTACAGTAAAACCCATATTACTCATCAGTGGCTTGTCCCCGTTCTGCGAGACTTTCTTTGAGGACGTACGCGCACCGCGTAAGAATGTCATAGGTACGGTTAACGATGGTTGGACCGTTGCAAAGCGGCTACTTCAGTACGAACGTACGATGATTGGTGGTGGCGGTGGTGGACAAAAAGTGAGAAGTCTGGCTGAGATCGCGACTGAGTACGTTGGTTTGCAGGATGGTAAGATTAACGACAGTGATCTTCGTTTAGATATCGCCAAACACACGATGGACTCGCGCGCATTCAGCCTAACCACACGCAGAAGTGTCGAGGAGTCTAAGTCGACCAAAGCGCCAAGCTTCGTCTCTTCCATGTTTAAGTATTACGGAACGGAGCAGAATATCGCCCGTTATGAACTCATGATGAAGGCGATGGGCTCGCAAATGCTTGGTTGGGAAGGGGATGAATTTCAGCCTGCCGAGCTAACGGAAACCAGAGCATGGCTCCGGTCAAAAGCGAATTCTATCGAAGGTGGAACTTCTGAGGTGCAATTGAATATCGTTGCCAAGCGAGTATTGGGGTTGCCGGATTAAATGAGCGCTTGACTCGGTGCAGGGTGCTAATCCTGAAAGTAAACTATGAATGATCGTTAGGTTTGAAGAGGGCTTGGCTTGTAGCTCAGCCTTCCTTCAATTCATAGGCAAGCGTGCAACTAAAAATTTGTGTTAGAAACCACGTTGCGCCACTGTCGAGAATGACACTAACAAAAACGCCTAGCATGGGTACACGTTCCCGGCCGTCAATGTCAGATCACAATTCCCTGTTAAAGCAGGTCCCGCGCCGACAGCAGGGCCTGTGATCGCTCTAATCCCGTGTGTCGGTGCAGGTGGAATTGCCATCAGCATTGGTTGGTAAAAGCGCTTAGTCCGCCGAGACAATTAAGCTGAAAGTTTGGCGCTGGAACCTGTCGTTTCAGCGTTAAGTTTTAAGTTGTATTCATGTTGATTTGTCCCGTATTTGAGTAACATGCATTAGCGCAGGCGAGAGGATGTTTGTTAGCGCTAGCGAGTATGTCGCCAATTAGCATACCGACTAGCGAATGGGCGTCTGGAAATGCAATTAATATTGTATGAGTTTCAACACGAGAGAGTTAATCAGACAATTCGCTGACTTTGATGTTTGGGATGACTGAAAAAACCGTACTGTTTCTGGATGAAAACACACAAATAACGGAAGGTATCATGTATCAATTTTATTACGCGCCAGGTTCCTGTTCCATTGCGGCACAAATTGCACTGGAGATGTCTGGTGCACCCTATCAAAGTGTCAAACTCGATTTTCGATCAAATGCGCAAAGGGAAAGTGGTTATCTGACTATCAACCCGAAAGGCAGGGTGCCTGCGCTTGTTTGTGAGCAAGGTGTTGTTACTGAAAACCCCGCAATTTTGCTATTCCTGGCGCAGCAATTTCCTGACGCCGGTCTTGCGCCTTTAAAGGATCCTTTCAAGCTTGCGCAAGTAAACGCGTTCAATGCCTATTTGAGTTCAACAGTTCATCCGGCACACGCTCATGGAGTGCGTGGTTATCGTTGGGCAGATGATGAAGCTGCGATCGCAGAGATGAAAAGAAAAATGCCTGAGGTCATGACCGAGTGTTTCGGAATGATCGAAAGTGAGATGTTTAAGGGACCTTGGGTGATGGGGGAAGACTTCTCGATCAGTGATATTTATTTGTTCACTATTGCTCAGTGGCTAGAGGCTGATGGTGTCGATATCACACAGTTTCCAAAAGTCATGTCGCATCGATCAAGGATGCGTGATTTGGAGGTTGTTAAGAAGGTATTAGCAGAACAATAAGCAAAGTAAATACGCAGGGAGCGTTAAGCACTCCCTGAATATTTAATGGTTTACGACTTATTTGGGCTGCATCCTGATGCCGCCATCCATTCGAATACATTCAGCGTTGATGTAATCGTTTTCTACGATACTTTGGGCTAGGTGCGCAATTTCATCCGGCATTCCGAGTCGTCTTGGGTACAGGACCTGACTTGAGAGCGGTTGAATTGCCTGTTCAATTTCAGGCGTCATTTCTTCCTGGCCACCCATCATCAATGGTGTCACGATCAATCCAGGTACGATAGTGTTACATCGGATGCCTATTGCAGAAAGGTCTCGAGCGATTGGCAGGGTCATGCCCACTACGCCGCCTTTTGAAGCGGAGTAAGCAGCTTGACCAATTTGGCCATCGTAAGCTGCAACAGAAGCGGTATTGATGATAACTCCGCGACCGCCATCCTTGTTGAACGGTTCGTTTTCAGCCATTTTCTCGGCACAGAGCCGCAGCACGTTAAAGGTGCCGACGAGATTGACGTTAATGATTAGGTTGAAATCCTTAAGCGGGAAAGGACCTTTCTTGCCCATTGTTCGCTTGGCGTTACCGATGCCCGCGTAGTTGCAGTTAATGTGGATAGCGCCAAAGGCTTCCATTGTTGCATCAATACCTGCCTTTACCGAATCTTCATCGGTAACGTTAACGTTGCAATAGATTACGCTGCCGGCATGTTCTGCCGCGAGTGCATTTCCTTTTTCTTCGTTCATGTCGAAAATGGCACATTTCGCGCCACCGGCGACAAAACGTTTCACGGTTGCACGGCCTAGGCCTGATGCGCCACCTGTAATAACAGCAACTTTATCTTGTAATTCCATAGGTACTCCCTAGTTAGGTTCTGAATGTGATTTTTTGCGTGAAAAAGAACCCGCGCATTGTATCAGTGTCGCGCGTGAGTGAGAAACTGAAGTTGAAATTGCTGTCTTGTGATCGGTCCCGTAATATTCCTGAAATTATTTTAGTATAGGAAGTGCACGGTGGATCTTGGTAAATTAGGCGTTTGGTATTTTTTTGATGGTTTGTCTTCAGCCGATGCAGCGCTCGCCGCAAGGCGTATTGAGGCGCTTGGCTACAGTGCCCTATGGTTGCCGGAGACGGTAGGTAAAAGCCCTGTTGTGCTAAGCGCGTATCTGCTGGCTCAAACCGAGAAGTTAATCTTGGCGACCGGTATCATGAATATCTATCACCGTGAACCTGGCGTTACAACGGCGCTGCAAAAATCGTTGGCAGAGCAATCAGGCGGCAGGTTCTTGCTGGGTATGGGCGTTTCACACAAACCTTTGGTTGAAGGCGTTCGTAATCTTGAGTACGGCCCGCCAGTAGCAACTATGCGAACTTATATCGAAAAAATGAAAGGCGCTATCTACACTGGTCTGCCTCCAGCGTCTGAACCTCCAACAGTTATCGCAGCACTGGGACCAAAAATGCTTGAACTTGCGGCTAAGGAAACTTCAGGTGCTCATCCCTATTTTACCTCGCCGGATCATACTCGAATGGCGCGAGATATTATGGGTGAGGGCCCCATGTTGTGTGTGGAACAGAAAGTGATTTTGGAAAGTGATCCCGCTAAGGCCCGCGAGTTGGCCAGACCTGTGGCCAAAATATATAACCGGTTACCTAATTACAGAAACAACTGGCTGCGCATGGGGCTTAGCGACGAAGATATCGATTCTTTAAGCGATAAGTTTATCGATACAACATTTGCATGGGGTAGTGTAGACGTCATCAAGAACCGATTGCAGGCACATTTTGATGCAGGCGCTGACCATGTCTGTATTCAGCCAGTCAATCCTAACGGTCAGTTTGGAGATCTGCACTGGGAAGGGCTTGAAGCACTGGCAAGTTAGCTGCTGGTCGCGGCCTTAAGGAAGTGCTTTATTCAGGTGATCTTCCGAGTCAGTGAAATATCGAGGCCGTGTGAGTTGTCACTCGGACCGCAGAGGTACAGTAAAAGCAGGAGGAGTTAGGCTAATGACAGATATGACAGACAAGGTGGTGTTAATTACCGGCGGCAGTCGCGGTTTGGGACGTGCGATGGCGCTGGCATTCGCAGACGCGGGTGCCGACATCGCAATAATCGGGCGGAAAATAGACAGTTGTTTAGCAACTGCCAGAGAAGTTGAAGCCTTAGGGCGCAAGGCATTCCCCTATGCCGCGCATGTTGCGAACTGGGAGCAGATCGATACGATGGTGGAGGCGGTTTACGCCGAATTTGGTCGAGTAGATGTGCTCATCAATAACGCGGGAATGTCTCCGCTTTATCCATCTTTGGATGAGGTCACCGAAGAGCTTTTTGACAAGGTGATTGGTGTCAATCTAAAGGGTCCGTTCAGACTCAGCGCAAATGTTGGTAAGCGAATGATGGAGGGTGATGGCGGTGCCATTATCAATGTCAGCAGTACCGCTTCTGTTCGCCCGAGTCCTCATGCTGAACCTTATGGAGCATCGAAAGCCGGTCTGAACGCGATTACTCAGTCGTTTGCTCATGCTTACGGTCCTAAGGTGCGTGTTAACTGCATCATGGCTGGACCTTTTCTCACGGATATATCAAAAGCCTGGGATATGGAGGCCTTCGAAAAGCGAGCGGAAGAGAACATACCCTTGATGCGCGGCGGGCAACCGCAAGAGATTACTGGCGCTGCTTTATATCTCGCATCCGATGCCGCCAGTTTTACAACCGGTGCCATCCTTGCCGTCGATGGCGGTGCGCACTGATCTAATCTTGAGCGGATTTTTCTATAACAGTTTCAGAGGAAGTACAGGATGTTGCAGGATCGTTACGGAAACCGGGTAAGTACTGAATCAAATGTGGCATGTGATGGCTATATTGAATCTGTAGATAGTGTGCTCAGCGCAACCGATGATCCGCTGATAGGCATCGATAAGGCGCTGGCGGCTGATCCCGAATTTGCACTGGCGCACGTGACGAAAGGAAGGCATTTCATGTTGCTGGGTAAAATGAAGGAAGCGAGAGAAAGCATCCTTCATGCCGCAGCGCTCGCTCCAGGCTTGACGGCGAGGGAGCAGAGCCACATCGAAATCTTCAATTTACTTTCGAGCGGACGTAGCCCTGATGCACTTACGTTGACACTTAGTCATATGCAGGATTATCCCCGTGACGCCTTTGCGCTCGCGCCGTCAACCAGCGTTTTTGGATTGATTGGCTTCGGTGGTCGAGAGGCACGTGAGCCAGAGCAACTTGATTTGCTCGAACCGTTAGTAGATGCATACGGTGATGATTGGTGGTTTCTTACTGTCTATGCATTTGCGCTGATAGAGATGGGGCAATGGCAAAGAGGTCGCGAATTGATTGAGCGAGCGCTAGAGCAAAAACCTCGGAGTGCCCATACAGCGCATATATACGCGCATGCGCTCTACGAGGCTGGGGACGACAAATCGCTGGCGGATTATCTTGAGGCATGGTTACCAGATTATCCCAATACGAATTTGTTAAGTTGCCATGCTTGGTGGCATTTGTGTCTGGCGCGGCTGATGCTGGGTGAGCATGACGCGATTTGGCCGATGTACGATGCTCACTGCGCGCCCTCAGTCTCCGATGGCCCTGCTATCAACGTTTTTACCGATGGCGCTTCGCTATTGTGGCGATCGGAGCTAGCGGGCATTGAAAGGAGTTCTGAGCGTTGGCAAGCATTGCAGGATTACCGCGAAAAAATGCTGCCCAATCCGATGGTCTTTGTCGATGCGCATGGTGGTTTACCGGCGCTGGCGCTCGGGGATCCGGAACGATTCAGTGATTGGCTTGAAGCTCTGAGTAAAGCCGACGAAAAAGGCAGTCTCCCCGCGGGTAAGATTCCGGGTGAGATAAATCACGCGTTTGCTGCTTATGCGGCGGAAGACTGGTCAAAGACGATTAGTATTCTCGACCCCATTCAGGATCAGGTGATTAGAATAGGTGGAAGTCGCGCGCAGCGTGATTTTGTGCTGAATACATTGCTTTCTGCTTACGTGAAAGATGGTCGTGCTGAAACTGCAAGGGCATTGGTGTCTGCCCAGACCGATCGGCCAAGAGCCGTGCCGGTTGCAGGTCTTTACGCGTAGGGCTATCCGCTCAAGTCAGCGGTAAAAGTGCAAGCTGTTTTTCTAGATCAGCCAATAGCATGTTTTCGTCTACAGTGTCAGTCGTATGACCGTAGACAATACGATCTGGCCTGATCAGTGCACAGCGGCTTGTTCTAAAGACGTTGTCAAAGTGGCCTCGCTGTTCATTCAGTTTTTCAATATTTAGGCGCTTGATATTGAGTCGTGAAACGATCTCTACTGAGTGGTCATTCAGTGACAAATCACCGCGGTATACCAGCGCAAAGCCTGAGCCCAGTAGCGCGTCTAATTTGCAAGTATGACCCTCTCTGGTAGTCACAATCGGCTGACTAAATAAGTATCCCGTTGAACCCTTGTCGCTGATTTGATCTCGTTGCAGAACGCCTGCTCTGATAGGCGGTGATTCACGACCTTGACCGTAACCAGACGACTTCAATGATGCTGGTGTCTTTGGTGGCGCTTTGCCCTGACGTTGTGCGAGTTCAATGGCTGCCTGGTGTTCCATCAAGTGACCAATAGCGACGGCCCATTCGACCAGATCCGTCGCATGGGCCGTTCGTTCTGTTTCATAAGAATCGAGTAGTTTGTCCTCCGCAACACCTTGACAGACAAGTGCCAGTTTCCAGGCAAAATTGATGACATCCCGCATACCTGCGTTCATTCCTTGGCCAAGGAATGGCGGTGTTTGATGCGCGGCATCTCCAGCCAGAAACACATTGCCTGCGCGCCACTTGCCCGCCGTAGCCGCGTGGAACTGATACACGGCGGCGCGTCTAATTTCATAGGTGCCGCGGGGCGTCCAAGGGTCAATTAATGTCTTGATCCGCTCCGGATCAAGCATTTCTTCTCTTGTTTCATGAGGAAGCAACTTGAACTCCCAGCGTCGATATGGGTCCTTGGTCGCGACATAGGTGGAAATTCTGTCAGGGTCGCAAACCTGAACTGTATCGTTAGTAAGTGTATGTCCAGGAAACGTAGTGACATCCACGACGAGCCACTCATGATCGTAGCCGAGGTCATGCCACTCAATACCGAGCGCCTTGCGGGTGGGTGAGGCAGCACCGTCACAGGCAAGGAGATAGCGGGCGCGGACCCTAAAATGGTCTTCTTGGGGCTGCTGCATATTTTTCACCAGAATATCAACGGCTGTCGTGCCATCCTGAAATGAGCATGCTTCCATCCCAATGAATGCCGTTACATTCGGGTGTTCCTCTGCGTTTTTTCGGAGATAGCTTTCCAGTTCAGGTTGGTCAAACATGTTGTTTGGCTGCCAACCGTTAGAGCCAAAATCCTTGAAGTTTGTGCCAAACATCCACTCTCTTTTCGAGTTGGCGAACCCGCCTCTGTCTCCAGGTCTAACCGTCTGTAACAACGCATCGACCTCATCCGCACGTCCTATCGATTGAAAAGCTCGAACGATTTCGCCGTCCAGATTGACCGCTCGTGGTAGTTTGTAGACCTCCATGTCCCTTTCTATAACCACTACATTGAGCCCAGCCTCGGCAAATAGAATGGCTGCTGTAGCGCCCACCGGCCCAAGCCCTATTATCGCGACATCATACTGGGGATTTGTCATGTCAGGCTCCGGCGTTCGTTGATTTAAAGATAGTTGTAACAAAAGCTAACGTAATTTTGTTAAATCAGTCCACCTATTTTTTGGTAAAATTAAGGCTGTCCGTTGAGTTGGCGTATGAGTATTATTCAAGGCATCGATAGCAGAATCGCGCATCAAATAGCCACTCAGGAGAAGCTCGAATGAAGATAGCGACATATACCAGGTTCGGAGAATCTGCCCGGAGGTTGGGCATGGTTCGAGGTGATCAGATCATAGATCTGGAGGACAACGGCATTGACGGCAATATGATGTCAGTGATCACCGGTGGCGTTGATACCGCTGCCATTGATGCTGCAACTGTGGGAAAGCCGGGTGTTGACCTTTCTTCTGTGCGGTTGCATGCGCCTGTGCCTCTGCCGGGTAAAATTCTCGCCATCGGTCTGAATTATGGTGACCACATTGCTGAGACCGGTAGCGAACCGCCGAAATTTCAGATGTGGTTTAACAAACAACATAACTGTGCCGCGGGCCCTTACGATGATATTAATCTGCCGATGGTATCGAATAAGCTCGACTATGAAGCTGAGCTTTGCTTGGTCATAGGCAGAAAGTGCAAACACGTACCTCGCGAGCGCGCCCATGAGGTTATTGCCGGATATTTTTGTGGCAACGATGTCAGTGTGCGGGATTGGCAGATTAGAGTACCGACATTCCAGATCGGTAAGTCATTCGATACCCACGGACCCATGGGGCCTTATCTTGTCACGCCAGATGAGGTTGATGACCCGCATAATCTAGCAATACGGTGCACGGTCAATGGTGAAGAGCGACAAAATTCAAATACTAAGCACCTGATCTTTGATTGCTATGATGCTATCGCGCATCTCACCCAGTCATTTACGCTCGACGTTGGTGATGTCTTGTTTATGGGAACTCCCAGTGGCGTTGGCGTAGCAATGAAACCGCCCTCATTTATGAAAGCGGGTGATAAGGTCAGGGTCGAGATTGAAAAGCTGGGTTACATTGAAAATACGGTTGTCGCAGAAGATACGCAGACAGTGATCGAGTAATCGATGGCGGAATAGGCGATGACCGAATAAGACATGCACATAGAAGAGGAAACCTAGAATGAAGCTTTACCACTGTCCGGATGCCCGGTCACTTCGACCATTATGGGCGCTAGAGGAAATGAAACTTGAGTACGACTTGATCAATATGCCTTTTCCTCCTAGGGCGTCATATCCGGGATATCTGGACCTGAACCCGATGGGCACAGTGCCAACGTTTATTGACGGAGACACAACAATCACCGAGTCGTCGGGAATTTGCCACTACCTTGCGGAAAAATATGGTCCCACTGAGCTTGGCGTTTCGGTTGACGACCCGGCTTATGGTGAGTACCTGAATTGGATGTATCGAAGTGATGCGACATTAACCTTCCCTCAGACGCTGGTGCTCCGTTACACGGTACTCGAGCCTGAAGAACGCCGAGTTCCTCAGGTTGTTGAGGATTATTCAATTTGGTATCTCTCGAGGTTGAAAGCTGTGGAAGCAGCGCTTGAAGATCGTGAGTTTTTGGTCGCTGACAGGTTTACGATGGCGGATATTGCTGTAGGCTATGCACTTTTCCTTGGTACTACGCTAGGGTTGGATGCGCGTTATAAACCGAATTGCGTGAGGTATCTCGATAGCTTGATGCAGCGCGAGGCGTTCAAGCGAGCGCGGGAAAAACAGAGTGATTGATAAGCTTTGTCCATAAGCAATGATTGGTTTCCCGGCGCATAACCAGCAGAGAATCTGCGCCGCAGGAACCAAACGATGGGCTAGCCGGATATCGTCGTTCTGTGGAGCAGACGATCATGCCCCTCATAGCCACCGGTAGCACGGTGGAGTACGGAACGATTGTCCCACATAACCAACATGTTCTTCTGCCATTTGTGCTTGTAGATTGTTTTTTCGTGCCCCTGGTATTGATAGATTTCACGTAGTAATCCTACCGCTTCTTCCTGTTCTAACCCCTCTATGCCAACGATATAGCCAAGGCAGCTGAATAAACCCTCTTCTCCAGTTTCAGGGTGCTTCCGGATAATAGGGTGTAAATGGGTTTCTCTGGCCTCATCTGACGGTAGTATGTTCATACTTCTGTCACTGGTTTTATCTTCCTCACCATAAAAACCATCCGGGGCATAGGCGCCTGCAGCAGAATGAATAGCCTGTTTTCCTTCCAGTTTTGCCCGCAAGTCAGCGGGTAGAAGTTTAAGCGCGATGTGTTGATCTGCAAACCAGGTATCTCCACCAATGGGTGGAATAGTGATGCCGAACAGACAAGTGCCTGACGGCGGGGTCGACTGGAAGCTCCAGTCGGAATGCCAGGTTTCTGCGAACAGTGGTGCTGTTTCGTTAGCATCTCGACAAACAGCAATGACATGCTCTCGACCCTCAATAGGCGCAATAAACGGATCATCGCCAAACTGGCCAAAACACAAAGAGAAACGTTCAAGGTCATCGTCGGTCATCGGTTGCTCTGGAAATGCGAGTACGTGATGAGTTAGCCAGGCAGACCTGATCGCTGATGCCTCGTCTTTTGAAAGTGGTTGAGTGAGATCGACGCCTGTGACCGTGGCTCCGCAAGCCTGACCTGATGGCTCTACATTCATGTGTTTTCCCTTAAAATTAGTCTCTGCTGAAATACTACCTTAAGCCATGCTATTCATGAAGGCGCGAGTATAAACGTCTCGCATAAACAATCCGCTGGCGTTAGAGTATTCGCTTTCCATGAATACGATAAAAATATATGCGTCAGAACAGCTCAGGAGGCCGTGCCCTTCAAGTCCAAAATGGTGATGTTAGCATCCACGTCAATATTTACGGTGATGCTGTGAAAGGAGAGGTTAGTCACTACCCAGTTATTCTTTGTGTTCACGGTTGGCCAGAGCACTCTCACTCATGGCGACACCAGGTCAAATTCTTTGTAAACCACGGATATACCGTGGCGACGATGGATGTTCGGGGTTATGGAAACAGCTCAAAGCCGGACCATGTTGACGGTTATACGCTGGAGAGTCTCGCGCTTGACGTCGCATGCGTCGCTGCTGCCGTGAGTGATCAACCGGTTGTCTTATTTGGTCACGATTGGGGGGCACCGATCTGCTATGCCACAACGTTGCGTTATCCCGAGCTGATTTGCGGCGTGGCAGGGCTAAGTGTACCTTTTACACCTTATGGTGATGTGGCGGTGCTTGATGTGCTTAGCGCTATCTACGCTGAGCAGTTTTTTTACATTCTATATTTTCAAAAAGTCGGGCTGGTTGAATCAGAAGTTGAGGCCGATATGTTCACTGCGTTGCGAAAAATCTATTTCGCACTTTCAGGCGATGCGCCGCATAACGATTGGCTCAAGAAAAAGCCGGCGAATGCAGGTTTGTTAGACAATATGACCCTGCCGGACAAGTTTCCTGATTGGATGTCTGAAGAGGACTTCAACATCTATGTTGAAGCTTTTACTCAGGGAGGCTTTACGGGACCAGTTTCCCGTTACCGCGCAATGAGTCTGGACGAAAATCTGAATACCCCCTACCGGGGTAAGACAATTGCGCAACCTGCTTGTTTTATTGCTGGTACAAAAGATGCCGTGAGAAATTACGTACCCGGCGTTGACGGATATGGTGACCCGGGTGTGGGCTTTGAGGATTTTCGAGGCGCTACGCTGATTGAGGGAAAAGGACATTGGATTCAGCAGGAGGCACCCGCCGCAACGAATGCAGCGCTCAAATCATTTATGGACTCGTTAGCTTCTTGAAATAAAGACTGACTTCCTAAATATGCCAGAGTTAGTGGTTGTCCCTCGGTATGCCTTTTGACGTGGCGATGCGTTGATATTTGTCAGCCCCGCGCACGATCATACCTTGATCGAATTGCGTGACAGTTTCTCGAAATATTTCCTGCCACGGCGTCTGACTCTCGGGAATAAGTAGGCCGCCTGCTGCTTCCAGAGCAGTTCTTCGCCGGATTAACTCCTCCTCCGAGATCAAGACATTGGCCTCACCTTTGCCAAGGTCGATGCGGACCTTATCGTTAGTTTGTAATAATGCGAGTCCCCCACCGGCAGCGGCCTCGGGTGAAGCGTTCAAAATTGATGGGGAACCGCTGGTACCCGACTGACGACCATCCCCAATACAGGGTAGTGAAGTGATACCCGCTTTGATCATCGCTGCAGGCGGCTGCATATTTACGACCTCCGCGCCTCCGGGATAGCCAATAGGTCCTGTACCGCGGATGAACAACAAGCAATGAGTGTCGATGTTCAAATCTGGATCGTCGATTCGATTGTGGTAATCCTCTGGGCCTTCAAAGACGATAGCGCGTCCTTCAAACGCATTGGGATCATCTGGCTGAGAAAGATAGCGTTTGCGAAACTCATCGGAAATAACGCTGGATTTCATTATCGCTGAATCAAACAAGTTGCCGCGCAATACGATAAATCCGGCGTTGTTTAGCAGTGGTTTTGTATAGGGTCTGATCACTTCATGGTTGGTGCTGGCCTTGCCTGCGCAGTTGTCACCGATGTGTTTACCGTTGACGGTCATCGCGCCTGGGTGAGGTAGTTGGTTTTCTTCGATGAGCTCCTGCACGACTGCAGGGACCCCACCGGCTCGGAAGTAGTCTTCGCCTAGGTATTCTCCCGCTGGTTGAAGATTCACCAGCAATGGTGTGGCAAGACCCGTTGTTTGCCAGTCTTGAATATTCAGTTCAACACCAATATGCCTTGCGATTGCGTTTAGGTGTATCGGTGCGTTGGTAGAACCCCCGATAGCCGAATTAACGACGATTGCATTTTCAAAGGATTCTCGCGTGAGAATGTCAGAAGGTTTCAAATCTTCCCAGACCATATCCACGATCCGCTTCCCTGTCTCATAGGATATTTGCCCTCTTTCGCGGTAAGGCGCAGGAATTGCGGCACATCCAGGCAATGACATGCCAAGCGCTTCGGTGAGGGAGTTAAGGGTTGTTGCGGTGCCCATCGTATTACAGTAACCCACAGAAGGTGCGCTTGAGGCGACCAGTTGTAGGAATTCATCGTAGTCTATCTCTTCCGCGGCAAGCATCTCTCTCGCCTTCCAAACAACTGTGCCAGACCCAGTTCGCTCACCGTGATGCCAACCATTTAACATGGGACCTACAGAAAGCGCGATAGCAGGAATGTCCACGGTCGCTGCCGCCATAAGTAGAGCCGGGGTTGTCTTGTCGCAACCGGTGGTGAGTACTACCCCGTCAATAGGGTAGCCATATAGCAGCTCAACCAGTCCAAGGTACATAAGATTCCGATCAAGATTGGCGGTGGGGCGTTTACCGGTTTCTTGGATTGGATGGGTTGGAAATTCAAAACAAATGCCACCGTTGGCATTGATACCTTCTCTGACACGTTTCGCTAATTCGATGTGATGGCGGTTGCAGGGTGATAAATCTGATCCTGTCTGGGCAATGCCGATAATCGGTCTGCCGGACTGAAGTTCATCCAGTGTGATACCAAAATTTAGCTGTCGTTCAAGATACAACGCCGTCATCCCCGGATTTTCCGGGTTGTTGTACCATGCCTGTGAGCGCAACTTTCTCGTTGGCTTATCCATCATTGATTGTTCCTGTAAATTTTACGTACATGAATAAGTAACCCGGTTACCTTGCTATTCCATGCTAAAGGATCATTGTCACTCACGACTTTAGGGTGCCAGGCTTGATCTCGCCTGCGTTCCCCAATGACCGTCTTTGTTTGTGACAATATATAGAGATTCATAGGTACCGATGATTTCGTTGCGGTTGTTAAACCGTTGAAAAACGGTTGCGATATGCACCTTTTGGGGTGATACGAGCACAACGTCACGGGTTAACCAATGGGAATGGTCCCAGCCTGATTTTGAGAGCATCTCGAATGCATCAGTATCGGAGAAATCCGCTGCACTGTTCCACACCGTCACGGTACCACTGGCGAAACGCACGTGTGGATAGTTCAGAGAAGCTGCCCAACCCGCTGCATCTCGCTGATTGAACGCCAATAAAAACTCATCCATCGCATGCATGGCTCCCATGATGGCAAGTTCGTCTTCTGTTTTTGGTTGGGCCTGTGCCGGTGCAGCTAGGATCAGGGCGGTGGTGAACGCGAGCAAATAACGCAGTAACGCTTGCTGGCGTTGTAAGTAAGGCGTTGTCATGGGTGCAACCTCGGGTTAGATACACCCTCAGAGTAGCAGGCATGGTATTGCGGGTGAAGTAGGGAAGAACACAGACCCGCGCTGTTATTGCTGTACTTGATCAAGAAACCGAAACCTGGGGCTTGTAACAAATGCTTCCAGTTCTTCAATTTCCCGGACAACTCGCCGCTTATCAACATCATCTCCGTCGTCGATATGATTGCGTAATCGAACGATATTCTCCTGTGCCGCCCTCAGATTGTCTCGTGTGTCGAGGAACTCAGGATCTATTCTTTCCCAATTTACATTGGAGAGTATTGAGACTAGTACTTCTGTGCGCTCTCTCAGGCGCTCAAGTTCATCTTGAGTGTCACGCCAACCGGTCAGTTCCTGCATTTTGCGCGCTTCCCAACCGGCGCTCGTACCAAAAACGTCGAAAGCATGCATCGCAAGGCCGATTCCCCAGCCTCCGAAGGAAAAGAGGACCCACATAAAATCCGGGGTCACAAAAAGATTTAGTGCGACAAGGAAAATGTGAACCACAATATAACTCGCCAGATGGGCGTAAAAAGCTTTCAATTCCTTGATGCGTTTCCGAGCTTGTTCCTGATCCATGCTGGGTTCTCTCTGATAATTTAAGGCACGCTGATACTCGCAAACTTTGCAAATTGCGTGCCGCATCATAAAATACTAACAAAAACAGTGGTTTAAAAAATTTGGAATTTCACTTTTGGTCAGTTTCACGAATTTCTTGGTGTGTTTCACCATCTGCGAGCATGCCAGTATGAGTGATACCGCTAAAACGCGCTCAAGATGAGATAACGCAATGATATTTATTCAACAGCAGCTGGGTATCAATAGGCGTGAGCCGAATCTTTATCTTTTCTTAATATGTGTTTGGTACCATATCGGTTAAATACCCTCTTAAAACATTTTTATGTTAAAGAAAAAAATAGTCATCATTGAAGATGAGCCGGATATTCTTGAAGTGCTGAGCTACAACCTGAAGCGAGAGGGCTTCGATGTTAGTCATGCGCTTGATGGTATCAAAGGCCTCGCGCTGATTGAGAAAGTTGAACCCGATTTAGTGATTCTTGACCTAATGTTACCGGGCTTGGATGGCCTTGAAATATGTCGCCGGATAAAAGGCGGTGAAAAGCTGAAGCATATTCCGGTGATCATGGTCACTGCCAAAGGTGAAGAAAGTGATATTGTGATTGGTTTGGGTATCGGTGCTGACGACTATGTCGCCAAACCGTTTAGTCCTCGAGAGCTGGTGGCCAGAGTAAATGCTGCGATCAGAAGGGCCGGCATGTCTGATAAGCAAGGTCGCCCGGATATTGTCGAGCTTGAGGGCCTGATCATTGATGAGCAAAAATTCAGCGTCACTTACCATGGAAATCTAATTAAGCTAACGGCAACCGAATTTCGGCTATTAAATCAGTTAGCCAATCATCCAGGGCGGGTCTTCTCGCGGGAACAATTGCTCAACTATGCTTCCGGAAATGACGTCGTGATCGTTGATAGAAATATTGACGTTCACATTCGTGCAATTCGAAAGAAATTACCCGGTGAGATCCAGTTTATAGAAACCGTGAGGGGCATTGGCTACCGGTTTATCGATGTCGTAGGTCAATGAGGTTGTTGTGAGATACATATGATCACTTCCCGTATTTTATGGCGACTCTATGCTGGATATGTCGCAATTATTCTAATATCGACCATTATTGTTGGACTACTGGTGGGACAACAGGTTGCTAGTAATGGTATGGATGAAATCGAAAAATCGTTGACCATTCAGTCCGAGATGCTTGCTGAATTGTCTCGCTCTGCACTAGCACGCGATGTCACAACGACGAAAATCGATGATCTTCAGGAGACTATCCAAGTGCTTGGTCGCAAGAGCGGTAGTCGTCTGACAGTGGTTCGGTCCGATGGGAAAGTGCTTGCAGATTCTCAGGAGTCTCCAGAGAACATGGACAATCACTCGAGTCGCCCGGAAATAGCAGGCGCAAGGAAAACAGGTTATTCGTCTTCAACTAGGTTCAGCCAAACGCTGAGCCAGAATATGCGGTACCTTGCTAAACGAGTTGATGAAGGGGATGCCTTGTTAGGTATTGTGAGGGTGTCAGTTGCGCTGAATGATATCGAGCGAAAGGCAACACAACTCTGGTGGTTGGTATTACTGGGTGCGACTACTTCGGCGGTAGCTGCATTGGTTTTAGGCTTTTATTTCGCGAAAAGATTTACCGACCCGTTACGTAGCATGACAGATATCGCTGAAGCGATTTCTCAAGGTGACTACGATAGACGTCTCTCCGTCGTTCATAAGGACGAGATTGGCACGCTTGCTGAAGCATTTAACCGGATGGCCCGAAGTTCTGCCGAGCGAGTGCTGGAAATTACCACCGAGCGAAATCGGCTCGCGAGAATTCTGGCTAGCATGGTCGAAGGTGTCATTGGAATCGATGCGGAACGAAGAGTCATCCACGCCAATGATGCCGCCAGAAATATGCTGGGACCAGATGGCCTGGGACAGGATGGTAGTCATGACAGCCACGATCATGAGCGACAAGAACTGCTCTGGGAGGATGTGCGTATTCCAGAGGTGATTCAAGCGGTTGAGGAGGCTTTTGAAACGCAGCGAGTGGCCAAAATGCAGGTGCGACGTGTCGGCGTGGGACATGATCTGATAGTTGATGTTCATGTGTCTCCATTGCTTACCGGAGCAGAGGTTTCCGGCGTGCTGATTGTACTGAATGATATTTCTGAAGTTGCTAACTTAGAACGGGTCCGTCGGGATTTTGTTGCCAATGCTTCCCATGAGTTAAAAACGCCGATTACAGCGATTCGTGGTCTGACGGAAACCATGCTCGATGATCCGAATATGGAGGACGAGGTCAGAAACCGTTTTGTTGAAAGAGTCAGCGCTCAAAGCATGCGATTGTCGGTGCTTGTTTCAGATCTGCTGACAATCTCCCGCCTTGAGTCAGACCTAAGTGAGAAAAATGCACATGCCTTTGATCTGCAGGAATTGGTCAAGCGAAGTATTTCAGCGGTGAAGTCTACCTGTCATGAAAAACAGCTCGAACTTGAGTTTGAACCTGATGACGCGACCTGCCTGTTCGAAGGTGATGCTCAGTCGATCAGTCAACTCGTCGATAACCTGATGGATAACGCCATTAAGTACACGCCAGCCGGTGGGAAGATCAGTGTTCGACTGAGTCGCACTGCGGATTTACTTCAGTTAGAAGTTGAAGACACCGGTATCGGCATTGAGGCTCAGGCGCAACAGCGAGTGTTTGAACGTTTTTATCGGGTTGATAAAGCGAGATCGAGAGACCTTGGGGGTACAGGGCTGGGTCTATCGATTGTTAAGCACATCGCGGAAGAACACGGTGGTACAGTTGAGCTGGACAGTGAACAGGGCCGGGGCTCTCGTTTCATCGTGAAGTTTCCTTTGACGCCTTAACGACGTTCCGAAAATCGGAAACATTAACCTTCTCTTTATCTAATCTTTATATTTCAAATCCAAAATGCGCTCTCAAAACACACGAGAGTTAAGCAATGGTTATAAACAGGTTTCAACAATGGTTGGCAGCCTCCTTGGTCGTCTCTGCCGTTTCAATTTTTACCCTAGCGCCAGCATCGGCTGAACGACTTCGGGGTACCGTTTCCATAGATGGTTCCAGCACGGTATTTCCAATTAGTGAAGCGGTTGCAGAAGAGTTTCTTGCAGTGCAGCCGAGAGTTCGGGTCACAGTGGGGGTTTCCGGTACCGGTGGTGGCTTTAAGAAGTTTCTGGCGGGTGAGATTGACATTAACGACGCTTCGCGGCCTATCAAAATGAAAGAAGTGAAACAGGCGAGTGCAAGTGGTATCGGCTTTATTGAATTGCCTATTGCTTATGATGGTCTCTCCGTTGTTGTAAATACGAAGAACGATTGGGTTGATCATCTTACGATCACCGAACTAAACAAAATTTGGCAACCTGGCAGTTCAGTAAAACGCTGGAGCGATGTTCGCGATGGTTGGCCAGAAAAAGAAATTCAGCTTTACGGGCCGGGTACTGATTCGGGTACTTTTGATTACTTTACAGAAACGATCAATGGAAAATCAGGGGCATCGAGACCGGACTACACAGCAAATGAAGACGATAATGCGCTGGTGCGGGGAATCAGTGGTGATGAAGGCTCGCTTGGTTATTTTGGCTATGCCTATTACGCTGCGAACAAGGATAAGTTACGCGTGGTAGCGATAGATGGTGGCAAGGGACCTGTCGCGCCAACGGAAATCACGATAAACAACGGCACCTATGCGCCACTGTCCAGGCCAGTGTTCATTTATGTTCGTCCAGATGCGCTAGATCGAAAGGAAGTACGCGCTTTTGTAGACTTTTATATTGAGTCAGCCCCCATGCTGGCGACCGAGGTCGGTTATATCCCATTACCAGATTCAGTGTACGCCGGGGCCAAGCAGCGGGTTGAGTTGCGAGAAATTGGAACGGCTTATCACAGTGAAGCGCTGCCCCAAAGCGCCAATCTGTTGACTGATAACTAGTATGCAAATGCGTGAAATGGAAACGTTAAAGCATTCGGATGTGAATCAGGCCAAGAAAATTGACATTCGAAAAACCCGGGTGCGCTGGGGAGAATTTCTCATCGAATCCTCACTGGGTCTCTGTGCGATGATTTCTATCTTCACCACCGGTGTCATTATTTTTATTCTTGCGCAGGAGTCGCTTGGTTTTTTTGAGGCTGTGTCGCCATTTGACTTCTTTTTTGGCACTTCGTGGGTGCCCTTGTTTGAGCCGAGTTCCTACGGGGTGTTACCTTTGCTGTGGGGTACGATGCTCATTACGATCGGAGCTGCCTTATTTGCGATTCCGACCGGTTTGGCCAGCGCGATTTATCTGAGTGAGTATGCTTCTCCCCGAATGCGAGCAGTTGTCAAACCTGTGCTGGAGGTGCTTGCTGGCATTCCAACAGTTGTTTACGGTTATTTCGCATTGACCTTTGTCACGCCGTTGCTTCGAAAGATGGTGCCCGGGCTGGAAGTTTTTAATGCTTTGAGCGGTGCCATTGTCGTCGGTGTAATGATATTGCCGACCATTGCAACGCTAAGTGACAACGCGCTCAGGGCCGTTCCCGACTCGCTGCGACAAGGCGCCTATGCCTTGGGGGCGACTTCCCTCGAAGTGACTACTAGGGTCGTTGTACCGGCGGGTTTGTCGGGCGTCATGGCTTCATTTCTGTTGGCTATTTCACGCGCGATTGGTGAGACGATGGCAGTAACGCTGGCAGCAGGTGCTACACCGAATCTGTCGCTTACGTTTTTGGAAAGTATCCAAACAATGACCGCGTACATCGTTCAGGTAAGCATGGGTGATACCCCTGCCGGTGGCATCGCCTATCAAACATTGTTTGCTGTTGCAGGATTGCTGTTTGTTATCACTTTGATACTAAACATTGTTTCGCAATGGATATTGAGCAAGTTCCGAGAGGTTTACGAGTGAAGCGTTCTCCACTGGAGTTGAGTAATACAAATATCCAGAAGCGTCATCGTAAAGCGAGAATGTTTCGGTTGTTGTGCGCAGGTGTTACCTGGTTGGGCGCGGCACTTTTAGCCATCCTGCTCATTCAGATAACGCTCGATGGTATTAAGTGGCTGGATATTCAGTTTTTAACCAGTTTCCCATCCCGATTTCCATACAAGGCTGGTGTTAAGTCTGCGCTGGTTGGCACCCTCTGGCTGATCACCATGATTGCAATCGTCTCAATACCGATCGGCGTTGCGACAGCGCTTTATCTTGAAGAGCTGAGTCACAAAGGAAGGATTGCAAAAATAGTAGAAGTTAATATCGCTAATCTTGCCGGCGTCCCCTCAATAGTCTACGGCATCATAGGGCTGGCAATTTTTGTTCGTGGACTGGGTTTTGAGAGAAGTCTTGTGTCCGGCGCATTGACGATGAGCCTGTTGATTCTGCCAGTTATCATCATTGCGAGCAGGGAAGCAATTAAGACAGTGCCAATGAGCATTCGCCATGCGGCTTATGCGTTAGGCGCAACCAAATTGCAAACGGCATGGGCGCACGTTTTGCCGGCTTCATTCCCGGGTATTCTAACCGGCGTAATCCTCGCGCTTTCAAGAGCGATTGGCGAAACCGCGCCGTTGATAATGATTGGTGCATTGACCTATGTGGCTTTCCTGCCTGAGGGCCCGATGGATTCTTTTACGGCCCTTCCGATCCAGATATTTAACTGGGTTTCCAGACCTCAGCAAGAATTCCATGAATTAGCGGCGGGCGGCATTATCGTCCTGCTTGTAGTGTTGTTGACGATGAATGCGACAGCAATATTTATCAGACACAAAACGGAGAAAAAGCTTCAATGAGCGCTATCAATTTAGTCGAAGAGAGCATAGTCGAAAAGACCGCGGGCGAAAGCGAAAGTATTGCCAGCCAGACATTTCCGGATGAAGTGATTCTGGACATAGACAATGTTTCGATAAGTTATTCGGGCAATCCGGCTGTTAAGCATGTGTCGTTTCCAATAGCAAAAAACAGAATCACATCAATCATCGGTCCCTCTGGTTGCGGAAAGAGTACATTGCTGCGATCAATTAACCGGATGAATGATTTTATTGATGGCGTAACGGTGGACGGAAACTTCATCTACGCTGGTCATAATGTGTACAGCAGTAGGATTGATCCGGTGGAGGTGCGAAGGAACATCGGGATGGTTTTCCAGAAACCCAACCCGTTTCCGAAGACGATCTACAAAAATATTTCCTGGGGACCGCAGATTAACGGCTTCACAGGTTCAATGGATGAGCTGGTAGAAAAATCCCTGCGGCAGGCAGCCTTGTGGGATGAAGTGCGTGATCGGTTGCACGAATCTGCTTTGGGTTTGTCCGGAGGGCAGCAACAGCGTCTGTGTATTGCGCGAGCGCTTGCGATGGAACCTGACATTCTATTGATGGACGAACCCTGTTCAGCCCTTGACCCCATTTCAACTTCGCACATTGAAGATTTACTGTTCGACCTGAAAAGTCGTTATACCATTGTGATCGTGACGCATAACATGCAACAGGCGGCACGTATATCTGACTACACGGCATTTCTGGAAATGGGTGATCTGATTGAATTTGGTATCACGGATCAGCTATTTACAAGGCCAAATCAAAAACGAACTGAAGAATATGTCACGGGTCGTTTTGGTTAACCCTCGTCACACCGAAATTTAGCAACAAGGAGAAATTATGTCGCTCCATCTACAAAGAGACCTTGATGAACTAAAAAGAGATATCTTACATCTCGGAAGTTTGGTTGAGACGGCGCTGGGTAACGCGAGCTTTGTATTGAGAGATCGAAGAGTTGAGTTGGCGCAAGCTGTTTATGCAGACGAAAGCGCGATCAACGAGAAAGAAGTCCAGATCGAAGAAAACTGTCTGAAAATTTTGGCGCTTCATCAACCGGTAGCGATTGATCTAAGGTTTATTGTCGTGGTGCTAAAGGTTAACAATGATCTGGAACGTATTGGAGATCTGGCGGAGAACTTGACTGCCCGGGCGGTTTATCTTGCAGAAAGGGAGCCGATGCCTGAACCCATGGCGACGATAAATGCAATGTTTGTGACAATTCGTTCCATGTTAAAAGACTCGCTCGATTCCTTGGTCAAACTTGATGTTGATCTCGCAAGAAAGGTGATTGAGCAAGATGACGGCGTAGATCAAATCAATCGCCAAATGTATGACGATTTCCGGCAGATGATGGCCAGAGATGCGTCCATGATAGAGCAGGCGACCTCCTGGTTATCCTGTTCAAGATATTTAGAACGTATTGCTGATCTGGCGACAAATATTAGTGAAGATGTTGTCTTTATGGTCGAGGGTGAAGTGGTTCGTCACCAGACTCATTAATCTATTTGCTAAAAGACTGCGAGTCAGTGTGCCAGATAGGTCGCGCGCATGATCGCTTCAGCGCCGCAGTTTTATTGATCTGGATAAATTTGTAATTGGAGGTGTTAATTTACGCTTAGCATCAATACACTATGCCGCGATGAAATTAAGAAACAGCAACGTCCGTCGTCTCGGTAATGAAGAATATGATGTGCTCATTGTTGGTGGCGGGATCAACGGCGCTGTTTCCGCGGCTGCGCTCGCGGCAAAAGGTGTCAAGGTTGCGCTGATTGATCGCGGTGACTTTGCCGGTAGCACAAGTTCGGAATCATCGAATCTTGCCTGGGGCGGTATCAAGTATCTCGAGTCGTACGAATTTCTGCTTGTAAACAAGCTGTGTAAAAGCCGCAATTATCTGATGGACCACTATCCCTCGACGGTGAAAGAGATCCGGTTTTTGACCAGCATTGCTAAAGGTTTCAGATATCCCGCATTCCTGGTCTATTTGAGCACGCTGCTTTACTGGGTAATTGGTAGATTCAAAACCGGTATTCCCAAGTATAGATCCCGTGCCCGCCTGAACAGCCTTGAGCCGGCTATTAATACTTCCGACGTGCAGGCTGGGTTCGAGTATTCGGATTGCTATCTCTACGATAATGATGCCAGATTTGTTTTTAACTTTATTAGAACAGCTTTGGACAACGACTGTGTCGCGGCGAACTATGTTGAATCACTCGGCAGTGAGAGAGACAGCGGGATATGGACCACGTCAGTGCAGGACAATGTTTGCGGTGAGTCTTTTCAAATCAGGTCGCGGGTCCTAATCAATGCTTGTGGTCCCTGGCTTGATGATCACAACGGCCTGACAAAACAAAAGACTGAGTATCACCACCTATTCTCAAAAGGTGTTCATCTGATTGTTGACAGAGTGGCGGAAGCAGAGCGGGTTCTTGCGTTCTTCGCATCCGATGGTCGTTTGTTTTTTGTGATACCCATGGGGCCAAAAACCTGTATCGGTACTACCGATACTCAGGTTGATTCTCCTGAGCAAGTGGTCTCGGATAGCGAGCGAGCATTTATCCTCAAAAACGCCAATAATATGTTACGTCTCGATCGGCCGCTAACGAAGCAGGACATTGTTGCCGAACGATGTGGTGTGAGGCCGTTAGCGCACGAGGGAGCGGGTGGTGTTGCTGATTGGGTCGGACTGTCACGTAAACACGTGATAGAAGTGCGCGATCAGGATGCGCACCTTAGTGTTTTTGGTGGTAAGTTAACCGACTGTCTGAATGTAGGTAATGAGATTGCAGATATCGTCAAGAATCTTGGTGTTGATGTACCCTTTGCAAACCGCAAGTGGTACGGAGAGCCTGACGACACGGTTAAAGAGGCATTTCTGCATCAGGCTAAGTTGATGGATCTTGATGGTATGACGAGTCCATCTTCATCGGAGCCGCTGACGACCAGGCTCTGGCGTCGCTACGGATCAAATGCGTTTGAAATACTCGAAGGTATCAGAGAAGAGCCGCAACGGGCAGAATTGTTGATTGAAAACGCTGAGTACTTGAGAGGCGAGATTGAACTCGCTTCCCGACGTGAAATGATAGTCAAACTAGAAGACTTTCTGCGCAGAAGGTCGAAAATTTCACTTGTGGTTCGAGATGAAGATCTTCGAACAGCCGAAGGTTTAAAAGAGGCTTGCCAAATTCTCTTTGGTAATGAGGCAGAAGAAAAACTAAGAGAGTATCTACTCGAAAGTGAAACCGCCACGGTGTGATAATTTAATCGCATGCTAAAAACCAGAGGTGTTAGTTTGCGAGTTTTCTGATTCTTTCCTCGTTGTTACTTGTTTGCCATAAACGAAAAGACAGTAAAAAAGCCGCGGTTCCGACGCCAATGGCAAGGCCGACCCAGAATCCGTATACGCCCATTGGTTCGCCGATCCAGCCAAAACCTAGGATGCACTCAATGGGTAGCCCAATGCCCCAAAAGCTAAAAAATGCAATCCACATAGGCGCCCTTGTATCCTTGTAACCTCTCAAGGCACCGGAAGACGTAGATTGGATGGCGTCGAAAATGAGAAAGAAGACAACGAATAGTAGCAATACAGAAGCCTGATCTGCGACGGTGGTATCCTGGGTATAAAGGGCAGTCACGTCAAAGCGAAAGAAGTAAATAAATACTGAACCTAAAAGTGCAACCAGAATTGTTGTTGCAATCGCCAGGGCTGCCGTTGTCCTGGCTTCTGAAACTTCCTTGGCACCGACCCTGAATCCTATTCTAATTGTGGCGGCCATACCCAAAGCCATAGCCGGCATAAACAACACGCCATTCAGGTTCATTGCGATATTGTGTGCGGCGACGGTTTCCGCACCAAAACTTCCCAGCAAAAGGGTTGTGAAAGAAAACAGACCAACTTCGGCGAAGATAGATGCGCCGATGGGCAAACCAATAATCAGCAAGGGTTTGATTCTTCGCCAATCCGGCGCAGAAAACTTTTGTCGCCAGCCGGTCAAATTGAATCGTTTTTGCGAAACAACCAAGACCATCATAAATAACTGAAACCAGTTGATAATACCGTTTGCTAGACCGCATCCGACGCCGCCCATTTCGGGCAGTCCAAATTTGCCGTAGATGAGTACATAGTTTAGCGGGATCTTTAGGCACAAAGCAGCAATGGCAATAAACATCGCGGGTCGGGTAAATCCCATGCCGTCAGCGAGAAAACGCAGACAAAAGAAACACATCAATGCGGGAAATCCCAGAGACGCCATAGCAAGGTAAGGTATAGAGATTGCTGTCGCGACAGGATCTACATCCAGTAAGGCGTAGACGGGTCCGATATTGTTTAATATCAATACCCCTGTGAGTCCTCCTATCAGCGCCATCCATAGGCCTTGGCGAATGACCTCTCCAATTTCCTTGTAGTCTCTGCGCCCGTTTAATTGGGCGACCGTCGGCGTGACCGCTTGGATTAACCCCATAATTAACAGCATGACCGGCCAGAGCAAACTCCCGCCAAGCGCAACGCCAGCGAGGTCGGCGGAGTTATATTGCCCTGCCATAATCGCATCGCTCACGCCCATACCCATCTGAGCGAGTTGAGCGCCCATCAGTGGCAGCGCGATATGAAACAGCCGCCTGATTTCCAAGGTGTACTTTGATGTTTGCGTTGGCGTGTTAACGCGTTTGCCGGTTAAAACTTTATCGGTCATTCGAAATTGACACTCTCATTGCATTCGCCTGTCTCAGGACGTCTTTAATTTCGTGAATTATTGTGAGGGCTTACTTCTTGAGAGCCTGGTTAGCCAGCCATCAGCCTAAGCGAGGGCTGACTTCATGATGTCGGCGATCTCCTTAACCGCCCGGCGGGCACTGGTGACAACACCCGTCTGTTGAATAAAGTTGTGCATCAAGCCGGGGTAGCAATGATAAGTAACCTTGATTCCAGCAGCTTTGAGAATCTCGTAGTACGCCTGGCCCTCATCACGCAATGGATCATATTCAGCGGTGATGATATGCGCGGGTGGTACGTTTTGGTGATCTGGTGCGAGTGCTGGGGAAATTCTGGGGTCGGATGGGTTGGCACCCGTTTCTCCAAAATATGTGTCGTGGAAGTAGTTAAGCATCCGCTCGTCGAGGGTGACGCCCTGCTTTAGATCCCGCAGTGAATCCGTTTCAACCGTTCTGTTTGTTGCCGGATAGATGAGCAACTGGAAAGCCAGCTTCGGACCATTGTTCTGACTGAAGTGATTGGAAACAACCGCGGACAGATTACCGCCGGCACTATCGCCACCAATTGCAATTCGTTCAGGGTTGATGTTGTAGTTTTCTGCATTTTCGCAAATCCATTTGGCTGCCGCGATGGCATCATCAACGGCAGCGGGAAATTTGTGTTCCGGCGCTAATCGATAGTCTATTGCGATGACCCTGCTGCCGCCGTGGTTTGCCAGTTGGCGGCAAACGCTGTCGTGACTGTCAAGGTTGCCAATCATGAACCCACCGCCATGAATAAAGATCATGCCAGGCGTTTTTGCGTCACCCGTTCCAGCCGGCACATAGAGACGCGCTGGAATCGCTGACGCGGGTCCGGGAATTTCTAAATCTTGGATTTTATCGCAAGTAACATCTGTAACGCCTTGCATTTGACTGCCAGCGACATATCCGGCTCGCAATGCCGCCAACGGAACGTCGGCCCCATGTGGGCGGCCAAGGGCTTTAGCCGCATCAGTCACTGCCTGTAGTTCTGGGTCAAGATTGATAGCCATTTCGTTAATTTCCATTCACTTGGTAACAGCGCGCTGCCAGCGCACTAAGGGCGCTGAATTAAAGCAAAATATCAGTGTAAGAGGAAATCTCAAATGCTTTATTACCCATCTCCGGGATGAAAATGATGCGATGCAGCAGAAGAATCAAGCAAACTTGTTTATAATTGAAACTGGTAACACTGCAAAAGTTTTGGAGATTGATAGTTCATGACGAGCGATACAGCAAAAAGCACAAAGCCGATGAAAGGCAAAGCCAGCCCAACTTCGCATACCTACTATTCGCAGCGGATGAAGCTGCATTATCTGGATTGGGGTAATCCGGATGCTCCACCACTATTGCTAGTCCATGGTAACCGTGACCACTGTCACAATTGGGACTGGGTCGCGCAGGAGTTGTGTGATGACTACCATATTATCGCGCCGGACTTTCGTGGACACGGTGATTCACAATGGGTTTATGGTAGCGCCTACAGGAGAAGCGAGTATATCTATGACTTGGCACAATTGATTCATCAACAAAATCTTGCGCCACTGCACGTAATAGCCCACTCCCTCGGTGGCGGTGTGGCACTTTGTTATGCAGGCGTTTATCCCGAAAACATCAAAAAAATGATTGTTATAGAAGGTACTGGTGGGCCGCCGGGTAATTATTATGATCGTCCAATTCACCAAAAGATCGGTGATTGGATAGAACAAACGCGAAAGATGGCGGGTAGATTACCTAAACGTTATGAAAACCTGGAGGAAGCTTTTGAGCGAATGCATGAGGCTAATTCTCACCTGCGTGCAGATCAGGCAAGACACTTAACCGCTCACGGTAGTGACCAAAATGAAGATGGAAGTTATAGCTGGAAGTTCGATAATTACACGCACGTCATGTCACCACTAGATATCTTGCCGCATGAGACAAGGGAGCTTTGGGGCAGAATAGATTCTCCTGTGATGTTAGTCAGTGGCAGTGAGAGTTGGATGGATTCCGTCGAAAGGGAGAAACATGTCACCTTCTTTAAGGATGCGACGCATGTCACAGTTCAGGATGCCGGACACTGGGTACAGCATGATCAGTTGGATGAATTCCTCCGCCTCACGAGAGACTTCTTCGACTAAAGACACGCTAATATTATTAAGAAACCGTTGTCGCCCGTTTCTTTTAATCGATGCGTATACCATTGGATTTCAAGTAGTCGATCAATACATCGCGAACCAGCACAAGCCTGTTATTTAATATGACCTGATCACCTAACATTTTTTGTGTTTGATCAGCGACGAAGTTGCTGGTTGCAACGGTATATTCTTTTTCATCCACTAATTCTGGTATGCGATGGTGCTCGCTGTCTTCTCGAAGCAGCATCTGTTTTATTGCTCTTCCGTTGCCTGTGACGGTAACCATCGCGTTACCAAAAGGAGCGATGTTCCAGACATGCCGTGCTGATACAGGTCCAGCTCTAAAGTGATCTCTGATGCCTCCCATATTGTAGAAACCGAAGTCTGCACCGGCCGCCTCCGCGAGAATTTGCTCCAGAAACGGCTGCATTTCCCTCTCTGTATAGTCTCTCTCTGACGTTGCAATTTTGAAATCAACTTTTCGCGCAACCTTCCTTTCCCAGCGCTCGACTAGGCGCTCGACCGCTTTATCCGGTGCGGGAAGATCAGCAGCAGAGATTAACGTTCCCGAGAAGGAGGTTAGCTTGTCGAGATCTGTGTCAACCGTCATTTCAACTTTTCCAACATAGGCGCCGTAGTGACCGGCCTGGACCACATAGGTGTCATTGATCTTAATGGGTGTCAGCACCTTGGTGTGAGAGTGTCCACCCACAATCAGGTCGACGCCATCTACATTTTTTGCCAGATTTTTTTCAGGCTCGTGACCCACGTGAGAGACCACAATTAGCAAATCTACCTGAGGTCGAAGCGCGGTGACCATTGCTTTTAACATTTCATCTGCTGGAGAGAAGCTAATGCCCTCATTGCCCGAGGGCGTAATCATATTCGGCGTATGCTCGGTGATGAGCCCGATGATGCCAATTTTTATCCCGTTAATTGTTTTGATAAGTGCAGGCGCATCGCCGAGCAGGCTACCGTCCGGGGCAAAAGCATTGGCGGATAGTAATGGATGGTTTGCGATTTCCTTAAATTCCAGAAACTGCTGGTAGCCATGATCGAACTCGTGATTCCCAATAGCCGCTGCGTCGTAACCCACCTTGTTCAATACTTCGAATATGGGTGCACCTTTAAACATGGTTGAGACTGGCGTACCGGATATACTATCGCCAGCGTCGAGCACGAGAACACCTGGATGTTCCTGTCGTGTTTGTTTCACAAATGATGTGATGCGCGCCGCCCCAGCGTATTCATTTTCCTGGCTAATTCGACCATGAAAGTCATTGGTGTGCAGGATGACCAGCTTTCTTTGATCCGCGAATCCTGCGCTTGTTACGGTAGCACATAGAAGAAAAAGTGCGGCGGCTCTCAATATCGGCAGGCGTTGTCGTTGCCTAAGCATGTATCGGCACCGTGAGATTAGGGTTGAACCATTCTATAAGCGCCGGATTTTCAAAACGCGCATAGCTGTGAGGTAAACCGGGAATTTCACGAAAATTTAGTTTGGCGCCTGCCTGCTCAAGTTCATGTTTTGCCATATGGGCAGTTTCGACCGGGAACATCCAGTCCTCCGTGCCGTGGACGAGGTAGATAGGTTTGTCTTTTGCCTGAAGGATCTTTGGGCATGCCGGAATTTCAGGATGCAATACACCTGAAAAGGGCGCGAGGTGAGTGAATGGGGCGTCTTCTGTGAGTCCCGCCAACATTGTATAGGTTGCACCATCTGACATGCCGCCCAACAAGATATGTTCTTCATCGATATTCCATTCCTGTTTAACATGATTGATGTTTCTCAACAGGGGAAGATAGTCCGTGTCGTTGTAGAGATCCATTAGTGACCAGGTATCATCTTGAGAAGTCACTGACATTAAAATGAAACCCCGGGTACGTGCTTCCCGCAACCAGGACCAGAGAAAATCTGCGCCGTGTCCTGTGCCGCCATGTAGCGCGATGACCAACGATGCAGGTTTTGCCAGATCGAGATTTTCTGGTACGTACAGGGAGAATCCACCGCGCTCTTTCCTGTCATTTGAGAAGCTGAAAATACCGTGTTTTTTTGTTTCTGCTGGCTCGATTTCCAAGCCCATAAACTGTTGCAAAAAAGCATTGTTGCCTCTCGCGCTCGCCTCCACAAAATACTGATTTACGGGAGACATAACAGAAGCAAGCGGGTAGATAAATTCCTGAGCCCGGCAGTGCGCTCGCATGGCTTTCATCGATTCGATCATGCGTTCAGAACCGTCTGCGTTTTGACCCGTATTGATGAACGGGGCCATTGCTCGAAGGCAGTAGGTACAGCTCTGCGAGATAGTCTCACCATAGCCTTGCAGGTCATCCGGAAAGGGTAGTTTCTCGAACGCTTCGTAGGATTTACGCAGCGCTTGCTCGAAAGGCCTAACAAATTCTCCAAGCGTATCAAGCGCGGCGGGATTCATATTTCTTTGCAATTGTTCGAACGCTTCCATGGCCATGAGAAGTTTTGGAATCAGGTCAGTAATTGCGGCAAGTAGTTGATCGTTTTCGTCTGTCATTGATAATCCAGTCTTCATGTTCTGTACTAAACGTCTTTTCAACAAGTTCTATGTGTTTAAATATAAGGCGCGCTTTCAAACTCGTCTTTTATTGGCAGTTTAGGCACTATACGACAACTCGATGTAGGAGTGTTCAGATTTTCATGGACCGTTATACTCGCCATATTCCACCACCCTGTGAGGAAGAGTTAAAAATTCTTCACAGCGACGATCATATTCTGGTTGTGAGTAAGCCAGCCGGACTACTATCGGTGCCGGGGAGAATCATCAAAGACTCGGTGCTACAAAGAGTTAGATTCAGTTTTCCCGAGGCGGTCATTGTTCATCGGCTTGATCTAGACACATCGGGTTTGTTGGTGTTGGCGCTCAGTCAGCATGCCGTTCGAGAACTCAATCGTTTTTTTCGCGAACGCAGTATCGTCAAGGAATACACGGCGGAAGTGTATGGCAGTATTGAGCACGATATGGGGGTGATCGCGCTCCCCATTGCGGCAGATTGGGAACGTAGACCTCGTCAGCGCATTGATCGGTTGGTTGGCAAAGCGTCTTCTACAAGGTTTTATGTTCAAGCCAGGTTTTCGAATTCGACCAGGTTGCTGCTAAAACCTGAGACAGGGCGGAGTCATCAATTGCGAATTCACTTGGCGAATGTTGGCCATCCGATTTTGGGCTGCGATCTCTATGCTCACGAAAAAGCCTTCGCTGCATCCGAGAGACTGCGACTTCATGCACGTTATCTTGCTTTTAAACATCCGTTTACCGGAGAGGATCTTGTCTACGAAGACGACATTACATTTTAATATTTTGCCGCACAGGCTTTTGGGATGGTGACGTCACTCGAGTGGTGATATGGGATCAATCAATTCGGGCCTGAAAGAGGTTTAGGGTCAAAAAGTGACCTCGCTTTTACGGCTTGTCGATCAAGGTTTTTGTGCGATTACAAGCGCTCTTTTCGGCGCAGGGTAGCCCTCGAAAGTCTGGTTGCTATCCAATGGGTCTAGGAAATCTGCCAGCGAGTGGAAAGTCATCCATTCGGTGGCACGTTGTTCTTCGATAGAAGTTTGGTTGATATCGACGACGCGCACATTTTTGAAGCCCGCGCGAGACATCCAAATCTCTAGTGCATCCGGGCTGGGCAGAAACCACACATTCGACATTTTTGCATATCTGTCCTCCGGTACGAGTACCGTGTTGGCATCGCCGTCTACAATAAGGGTTTCGAGGACAACTTCGCCACCTGAATTCAGGAAGCCCAGCAGTTCGGTAAGATGGTCGATAGGGTTACGTCGATGATAAAGCACACCGAGGGAAAATACTGTATCGAATGATCCGAATGCCGGTAGATGCTCTCCTCTCAGGGGAAGCAAGTGAATGGGTAAATCAGGCAAGAATCGGTTAATGAGTTGAAACTGATAGAAAAATAGCAGTGTCGGATCTATGCCAAGTGCCAGCTTTGCGCCGGATGCGAGCATGCGAAACAGGTGGTAGCCGTTACCGCAACCGATGTCTAACACCTGTTTGTCTTGCAAGCTGGAGATATGTGGAACGATTCGCTGCCATTTCCAGTCGGACCGCCACTCTGTGTTGATGTTGGTGCCAAAAAGTTCGTAAGGCCCCTTTCGCCAGGGCATAAAGTTCTTGAGCTTAGCTTTGAAGTCTTCGGTAGAGATCGTTAAGTCTGAGTTTTCACCAATTTGGATTAGGTCCTGACCCAGATCGAAGTGTTTCGGTTCGAGCGTAGGAAACGTAGCAAGCGCGTCATCCCATTCAGTTTTGCGCCCGTGCCGTTTGCTGAAGAAGTGAGATTCAAGACTGGCTGCTAATTCATCTTGGAACGGTTCCAGATCAGACCCACGGGTCGTTTTAATGAACTTTTCGAAGAATGTGTCGAAGACAGAAATGGCCATGTGAACTAATCGTTAGAGTCGCTGTAGCTGCGAGTGTAATTGATGTTTGCCTTCAATCTTGATGTGTTCGATCATCAAGTCAAATGCGTCGTTAAAGTCCGCCCTTGATAGGTATTTGCTCATGGGGAGTCCAGTGCTATTTGCTATTCACGCTGTTTGATCGCTATGAGCGAAACGAAATTGAAGCATTTGAGAAACATGTCACTAGAAATGAACCCTGCGTCACGCAATCTTTCTTGGTGTTGTTCTAGCGTATTAGGTACTAGCACGTTCTCTAAAGATGCACGTTTTTGTGCAATCTCAAGATCCGAATAGCCCTGATGCTTTTTAAATGCGTGATGTAATTCTGTCGTAGCGTTCTGGGTAGCTTCATCCATGAATCGAATTTTTTCCGATAGAATCAGTATGCCGCCAGGAACCAAACCCCGTGCAATGTGAGTCAATATCTTGAGTCTTTCCTTGTCGGGTATAAATTGTAGGGTGTAGTTCAACACCACGATTGATGCATTTTCAATTTGTGTTTCCTGAAGCGATTGCAAACGAATTTCTGCCGTGGCGCTACTATGATCTCGAG
>ERZ1046876.380-NODE-380-length-35175-cov-16.756663_pt1 | contig 35175 bp, 27 predicted proteins | sample MGYA00383094_ERZ1046876 | MGnify/ENA primary metagenome ERZ1046876 (study PRJEB29581, sample SAMEA5548364) | metagenome | biome: marine; feature: coastal; material: water | depth 50 m | study: Short-term variability in the microbial, nano- and picoplankton...
TATGTAGGCTGCAATTGATAATGAAATAATAATTATGACAAACAAGTATCTGATATTCTTATCCTTTTCTATGTCGCAGAACTAAAAGCCTTAGATCATATAATCTGACAGTACCCAAATGCCATTTACATTCACGAGCCATAACGACCTTAATCTAATTTAATTTTAGCAATCCTCTTATATTAATGTGTAACAAGCCTCACGATTTAATTGACGCCAATGCACAAGCAATTGCGTGTGTCCTAATACATAGCGCAGATCAACCACATGGGGACTAAATATATATTGTAAGATTTTTTTATTATAAAACAGTTACTGTGTATGAATAAATGGCGGTGTTGTCAGACCCAGTCAACAACCCCGAGCATTCATAGGTTTAGCCACTCCTCGATATCATTTAATTCTGGCCGAAAATAGGCAATCATGCGGCCTTCACTAGGGGCACGGGCACCCGCTTGCCATGGAGCAATCCCATGCAAAGCCAGCCTATGGATCGCATAGGCTTGGCCGGGCTCAGCATGAACAGCAACACGCCGACAGTTTTCAAAAGCCTCTCGGCGCGCGGCATGATAAACATCGCTCAGATCAATATCAGACCATTGCGCTGCAGGATAGGGGCTGAGTGCGGTCTGAAACGCTTTGTGCATAATCAGATGTGAGCCCTCCCAGACAACCATTGGGCTAGCTTTGATATCACAGGTATTCAAGGGCAATCCAAGCACATAGGCATGGGGTTCTCGCAACATGCGGCGGCGCTCTGCACCGATGGGCAAAAGCCCGTCCACATGCGCCGCGTCCCGCTTCAACCGATAGGTAAACCCAGCCTTGGTTTCGCCCTGCCGTGGCTTTGGATATCCCGGATATAGGATTGAGACCTGCGCGGGGTGCAACGGCTTTGTAACAACGCTTCGAATTAACTCTGAGACAGGCCCAGCCAGCTCATAATCATCAAAGCGTCCATCTTCATCCGAAGGCAAGACGTCTACCCCAACATACCAAGTGCCTTCGCATTGCAACCATTTTTCTTTCAATGCGGGGTTTTGCGCAGCGCTACTGGCAAATTTTCGCGCCGCGTTTGCCCATTTTTTGATTTCATCATTGGCTTTGAACCGGCGCCAACCTGTTGTTCCAAACATACCTATCCCAATGGTTTTTTGTGTACGCATCTTGACGCATCAGAGAATAAAAAACAATAAACATCACACTAAACACTCACCTGTATGTCGCTGAAACAACGGAGTAATTCACACAATTATGGGCTATTTTGCAATCTGGGAAAGCAAATGGCGGTGTTGTCAGGCAAAGCCTAACACCTCTCAAAATATCACGTTCATATAAGGTATCTACAACTTGTCAGAAACTTTTTGTATGACTTTTATTGATTCTATGCTTTAATCTTAAATACTATCTAGTGTTTAATTAGATCCTCTTTGGTATCGCCACGCGATAACCACCAAGGTATCTCCATGCGGTAACCACCAAATTGATCTACCTATAATTAAACTAATTCTTAAACTAACTTAGAGATGGAGTGACCAATGATTTTTATGTGCCAATATCAAATTGAAAATGATAAAAAGACTGATACCCAAGCTTTTTTTGCAAGTATGACGCCAGAACAAATTGCAGGAGAACTTCCTGATGGTGTAAAACAGATTGGACGTTGGCACGACATACCAAATGGCTGTGGATGGGCTGTAATTGAATCTGATAATCAGGAAAACCTAACATCATGGATGATGGGTTGGTCAGGGCAGTGTACTTTCCCAACTGTGACACCAGTAGTAGACGATGATACTGCTAGGAAGCTAGTTCAAGCATTGCTTGCATCCCAGCAAGGTTGATTTAATCGATAATAATTGAGCCTTGTGCAGTCAAAACTGCTCAAGGATTTTTGTTTTTTAAAACATGAAAAGTGTACTTAGACACATGTGATAAGGTATAGACGCCCTACACAATACGTTTGATGAAAACTAGGGACCAACTAATGGGACGTTAAGTTTGCCTGTCAATACCGTATCGGGCAAACCAACTTCAGTAGGAAAACAGCGCGGAAAATACATATAGATTGGTTCGGTATATATCACATGGCCATAAACGGCATGTTGGGTTAAATCTGCCGGGGTACCAGATTTTTTAATTGCGATCTTTGCAACCGGAATGGCTAGATTAATTGGAGCAGTGTCTTTCAAGCTGCCACCATAGTTGCCAATAGCTGACCTTTGTGCCGCTAAAATGAAAATTTCAGTTCTGGTGATTCACTAATACAGTCTTTTGATTTATTGTTCTTTAAACCAGTTGAGCGGCCCACCTCGAAAACCAGGAAAGCCAATGCCAAAAATCATTCCAACATCTGCGCTATCGGCTGAGTCTACGACCTGTTCATCCACCGCTTGCCGGCATTCCTCAATCATAGGAGCCAACATATTTTTTGCGATTGCAGCCATTACTATTGGATCTTGTGATTGGTGCGCCCGAATAGCTCGATTTCCATCCCATTCATAGAAACCGCTTCCAGATTTACGCCCAATTGTTCCAGTCTTACATTTCTCATCGAGCAGTGCTTTTGTGGCGGGTGGCATGCCAAGCACAATGCCAACATCAAGACAAACATCCAGTCCAATTTGATCAGCAAGTTCGATTGGCCCCATTGGCATCCCAAAATCTACAAGTGCTTCATCAATATGGTCAGCGTTTTCACCACCAGCTACTGCCTCAATCGCCTTAAAAATGTATGGAAGTAAGGCGCGGTTTACCAAAAAACCCGGCGCCGATTTACAGCGAACCGGCATTTTACCAATCTGACCAGCAAACTGCATGCCGCGGCTAACAATTTTGGGATCAGAATATTTTGACCAGATTACTTCAACAAGCGGTAATACAGGAACAGGGTTAAAGAAATGCAATCCAATTAAGCGTTCTGGTGCGTTTAATGCGGTTGCTATGTCCTCCAATGGAATAGCCGAAGTGTTTGTTGCTAAAATTGCAGTTGCTTTACTAACAGCCTCCAGATTTTTAAAAACTGCTTGTTTAACTTCTAGCTTTTCCGCAACTGCTTCAATGATTAGATCAGCATCAGTGGCACCATTACCATCAAGATCGGTTCGAAGTCGTGCTAATGCTAAAGCAACTTTCTCATCACTTTTCAGGCGCCGCTCAAACAACTTCTTCGCACGCGCGATTGCGCCCACAATAGCTGCCTCATTCATATCTGTTAATGTAACATCAAGGCCAGCCATTGCCCCGATGGCTGCAATATCACCTCCCATTACGCCCGCTCCAACAACATGCATTCGTTTGATGCCACTCTCACCGCGTGCCGATTTCCGAACTGCATCAGTGAGATAAAAAACACGCCGTAAATTTTTTGATGCGCTACCAACCATGAGGTTAGGAAAAACATCCAACTCTCCTGCAGACATAGCTCTTTTGTCATGGCCAAAATTTTCAACATGATCAATAATTGCTGCTTGAGCAGGTGTGTGATCTAAGCGCACCCGCTTAAGGTACTTGTCTTTTGCCGCCGATATTTCTGTTGCATCTGCTGCGGATTCAAGCTGGGTAAAGATCGGCTTTTCGCCATTGCATCCAATTATCCATTCGCGCATTGCTTCTTCTAAGTCATCCGCCTTATCAACTAGTTGATCAGCAAGCCCTGTTTTGATTGCATCTATACTACCTATTGGACGCCCACTAACCATCATTTCCAGCACAGCTTTTGTACCAATCCGGCCATAGGCCCGTCCACTGCCTCCATAGCCTGGCATAATACCAAGATTAACCTCAGGAAAGCCTAGCTTTGTTTTTGGAGAGGACGTGATAAACAATCGGTCGAATACCAGTGCGATTTCCAAACCGCCACCAAGAGCAATCCCATCAACGCCAACACAACTTGGCACTGGAAGCGCCTCAATGCGGTTGAACAACCCATGCACGTACAACATGTGATTGGCAACATCACCAGCCGTTTTTAGTGTCTCGAATTCATGGATATCCGCACCATAAACAAAGCCACCTTGCTTACCAGATAGCAAGGCAACACCATTAAGATCTTCTTTGTTCTCAAGTCGATCAAGTATATTCTCTAGTTCCGCCATTACAGCATGGTTTAGGACATTAACGGATTTACCATCTGTCTTAAGGTGTAACCATGCTATACCATCTTCATCAACATTCGTTAGCCAATGTGAGAAGCTTTTACCAGTTTTCAATCTGCGCATTATATTATACAATCCTCAAAATATATTCTTAGATATTTATGAAAATTTTTAATAAATGGCTAGCAAAATCAGCATCTATTGGGCTTTGTTGCATCTAGAATTTCACAAATTTGATGCCGTACCAACCTAGTAAAAGGTGATAAATTTACAAACATATTTTCTTTAATTTTTTTCAATCAAAAAATACAGAATTTGATTTAACGCAAAGAGTATTACAAAAAATTATCATAAAGAGGGTTTTGAACTAACGTTCATATATTAATAATTAATGATTAAATGAAGGAATATTCAATGTTAAAAAAAATTCTCATTACAGTTGCCTCCATTATTTTAATTTCGGATGTATCACATGCAGATACTATCGAAGTAAAAATGTTAAATAAGGGAGAAATGGGTACAATGATTTTTGAACCCGCATTTATCAAGGCAATGCCTGGTGATACCATAACATTCATTTCAACAGATAATGGCCATAATGTAGAAACAGTAAAAGGCATGATTCCAGAAGGCGCGAGTAAATTTAAGAGTAAACTTGGTGATAATTTTTCAGTGACATTAAATATCGAGGGAATTTATGGAGTCAAATGTACACCTCATTATGCGTTAGGTATGGTTGCTGTTATTCAAATTGGCAACGCTGCAAACTATGACACGGCTTTGAACGTAAAACAAAAAGGTAAAGCGAAAAAACGTTTTTCTAAACTTTTTAAAATGATTGAAATGTAAGAAATAGTTGATCCAATTTTACAATCAACTAGATCATGATATTAAATTTTATGATCTGGTAACAAAAAATAAGGTATTTTAATTAATTTTCTTTAGGGTCCAATACCAGCCTTATACCTAAATTATCTGGTGGCGTGCCAACTGCACAGCCACCACTTTTTGCATCTCGAATAAAATCTATGACAAATGTGTGGTGCTTACCTTTTACCAATCGTACACCACAATAATCAGAATGACTTAGATGGGTTTTACCATCATTAGAAACTTTGCCATTTCTAAAACAAGCAGTAGTCCACTCCCAAATATTTCCATTAATATCAGCTACCCCCAAATTATTTTCTCCATAATATCCTGCCTTCCGTAATTGGGGATCACTTTTACCTCGTTTAAAAGTCTCTTCCTTATATTTTTTTATCCATCGCTTGGATAAATCAATGTCTCCAATTTCAGGTGAATTCATTATATCATTATTAAAATTTCCTGCTGCTCGAACCCATTCTTTTTCTGAGGGCAATCGCCAAACTTTATTTGTTTTTTTTGACAACCAATAAGCATATTTTGTTGCATCCAAGAAGTTTACATTTACCTGAGGATAGTCCTCTGAGACATTTTTAATTGTATTCTCACACATTAGATCAGCCACACATAAAGCATAATCTTTTTGCGATACATGGTATTTCATTATGTAGAACGAATTTTTAGCAGCAATTTTTTGAATTGGAGCATCAACAATTATATTACCTCTTCGAAAGTCTCCAGCCATTTGAAAAGAAAAATCCCCTGCAGGAATATATACTGTTTCAGGATCAAATAATGAATTTTTACTTTGCATATCAATTGTTAAATACACAAATAACAATCCTACAATAAATGTTTTGAAAATGAATTTAAGAATTATGAACATAATGTATTTTCTCCCAGTTTTTGGCGGGTTCTTAATACGCCATAAACTGGAAATTTATTGTGTCATGGCAATGCTGTCTTACCTTCATGTGCTCTATCGTAAGCTGTTGGAGCAACAACTTGTTCCATCAAGTCGTTATTCCACTCTCCATCAACAAGCACATGGGCAGTGGCACCTAGGTTTACTGCCTCAATTAAATTATGATTAACATAGGCATAAACTCCTGGTTGCAAAAATTTATAAATTGCAGCTCCAGCAGACCCACCTCTTATGAACCAAGTTTCCAAATCTCTTTGAGGTGGATTATTGAATTTTCCAGTCTCCCAAACAAAATCTCCATGCCCCCCAATAAGGTGTGGCCTACTGTCACGATTAGCTTGGCTATGTACAAATAGTACATGCTCACCTTGTGAGGCTGTAAGTGCATTTTCTCCAGTCAAAGATCCAACTTTTCCATTAAAGGTAACATGAGTTGGAATGAGCTTATTCATTACCTCTAATGTGTCAGGGTAACTATCTCCAATGTCTTCATATCGTTTAAAATCACCATTTTGATTTTTTGGAATATAAAAATCATTTTCACCAATATAATAAACTCGGTCATAAGATATTGGTTGCCCATCATGATCTTTTAGTCCGCTTCTAGGAAGCACCATAATGGCACCTGACATACCGGAAACTACATGCCATGGAATCATGGGGCCACCTGGAGCACAATGATAAACAAAGACACCTGGACGTGTGGCCTTGAACCGCAGTACAGTTTTCTCTCCTGGATTAACAAGAGTGAGAGAGCCCCCACCCAAAGCACCCGTTGCAGAGTGGAAATCAATATTATGTTGCATTAGGTTATCTTCTGGATTGTAAAGTGTTAGCTCAACATAATCACCTTCGTGAACAACCATTAATGGTCCAGGTATTGATCCATTAAATGTCATGGCCTGCAAATGTGCACCGTAACCAATTTCAATCTCTTTCTCAATAATTGTTAATTCAAATTTTACTAAAGATGGTCCAGTCGTAACAACTTGTTGATGATCGTGAACAAATGGTGGTCGCACAAGTTTGTGTTTTAAAATTGGCAAACTCGATAAATCAACAGACATCGCTCCTGATGTATCCATAATTTCTTCAGCATGAGCTGACATAACAAAATATGACATGGCGGCTATTATAGCACTGCCAAGCAAAGCAGTTCTTCGAGTAAGCATCGTATTTCCTTCTCTACAATTAAGTTTTGTAGCAAAAGTCTACAATGTTGTTACTAAGCACTCTTTGATATGGAACAAAGAATTATTAGTTAATTTATTACTCGTCATCTATCAATATTCGAGCAGCATTACCTTTTTCATCGTCATATTGATCATTTTTTACAGTCCATAAAAAAGCTGCCAAGCCAACACTTCCCAAAAAAAGAGATATAGGTATCAGAACTACCAAAACATTCATTTTATAGTCCTCAAACGGAATGAATTTAAGATTACTGTGATAGAGGATGCTGACATCGCTAATGCAGCTATAAGTGGCGATGCAAATCCTGCCAGCGCAATTGGTATAGCAACGGCATTATAAATAGCGGCTATTGCAAAGTTTTGTTTCGATATTTTTCTTGTTGCCCGTGCCAAACGCACTACTAATGGTATGTTTTTCATGTCATGATCTAAAACCACAATATCTGCGGCATTTCGTGATGCCTCTAATGCAGTTGATGGAGCAATGGCTGCATGCGCTGATGCAAGTGCTGCAGTGTCATTTAACCCATCTCCTATCATCAATGTCTTTTTGCCTTGAGACAAAAGTTTACTCAATCGTTCAATTTTATCCTCTGGTCTTGCTTGGGCAGTAATTGGTAAATTTACCATATGCTTAAACCTTTTTACTGCATGATATGTGTCGCCAGTTATTATTTCTGCTGGCATATCAATCTCATCTAGCATACTTAACACGCCATTTCGTAACTCCTCAGAGGTTTCAATCTCTCTGGCTGGATTTTTGCCAATTTTAAGACCAAAACCGCTAAAGTTTGCATCAAGCCAAGAACCACGCCCTAACTTAACTTGCTCCCCATTTAATTTCGCCTGTACACCTTCACCTTGTATCTCTTCTAAATCATAAATATCTAATGGTAAAACTCCCGTTAAAGCCTTAGTTAACGCACGTGATAAAGGGTGGCCTGAAGCTTGAGCGAGAGCAAGCGCGACTGATTTATCTTTTACACTCCAACTTTCAGGTACAATAATGCAAGGTACAGTAAGTGTACCAGTTTTATCAAAAACAATATGTGTTACTTCTGCAATCCGTTCCAGGGCGGTTGCATGTTTTACAAGAAAACCGTGAGAAAATAAGCGGCTTATAGCCGCCGTTGTAACTGCAGGCACAGCTAAACCGAGCGCACATGGACAAGTGATAATAAGAACTGCAATCGCAATATTGATTGAATGACGTATGTCACCTGAGTTTATGAACCAACCAATAAATGCTAATAAAGCAAGCAAGTGAACAAGAGGCGCATAAATTTGAGCAGCTTTATCCGCTAGTGCAGTGTAGCTGTTGCGGCCATTTTCTGCAGTTTCAATTAGAGCGGCCATACGACGAAGGGAAGTAAACTCACCTATTGTTGTCACCTGCATCTTCAGAGGATGACCTAAATTAATTTCGCCAGCATGAAGATCTGAACTTTCTTTGATTTCAAGAGCATTACTTTCCCCTGTAATTAAAGATCTATCTAACAGAGCTGATTTATCACATAGATACCCATCTACAGGAATTCTCTCTCCTGATGGTATAAGCAGCAAATCTCCAACCGAAAGATCCTGAACTGCAACATTTATAAAACACCCTTTTTCCAGTCGCTGTGTGTTTTGAACCTCTAAAGCCGTTAATTCTTTCGCAGCAGATTTTGCTGTTCTTCTAGTCTTATGATCGAGATAGCGTCCTACCAATAAAAAAAAAGTAAGGGAGATTGCAGCATCAAAATAAACAGACTGCCCGTCATTAAGCGTTTCGAATAATGACATCAATGTTGAAAGAATAATTGCTAATGAAATTGGGACATCCATATTCAATCGCCCAACAGAAATTGCATTATACGCGTTTCTAAAAAATGGTTTTGATGAATATACAATTACCGGAAGAGCAATAATTGCACTTATTAAATGAAACATATTTCGTGTTTCATCAGAAGCTCCTGACCACACTGCAACAGATAATATCATTATATTCATCATAGCAAAACCTGAGGCTGCCATACGTATTAATAAGTCATTACCAACTTTATCATTTTCTTTTTCAAGGATGGTATCATTCAATGGCAATGCATCAAAACCTATTTCTGAAAGACTTTGAATAATAACATCTTGCTCAACTGAACCTGTTACATGCAGCCGTTTCATGGACAGATTTACTCGAGCTGACTTTACATTCTTTAGAGCATTCAAACAATTCTCAATTTTTTTTATGCATGCTGCACAATGAATTGATGCTAATGAAAATCTTTGGATTTTTGTTTCTGAAAGGCCAGCACTAACTGGCATACCACAACAAGCAGCAGCCATTAGCTTTCACCTAAAATAATGCGCTGCTGAAACAAAGTTCCATCTCTGGCTTTTAACTTTAATCGTAAATTCCAATTTCCAGATCCAGCAATAACTTTTGCATTCAATGTTGATCCATTAAAAATAAATTCAGGCTTTTGATCTTGCAAAATATTCGTAGCACGACCGAATACAGCATCTATAATTATTGGCGAAATTGGTCGTCCATTTTCTAGAACTTTTAATGATAAAGTATTGTCTTTCAAATGTGCTGACAAAACCCAATTTAATTCTTTCTGTGCAAAACGATCCTTATCAAACGATTGACTGGCAATATAAGAATTTTTTACTTCAAGACCTGGAAATGTCTTTATCGCATTATAAGCAAGGGTTAAATTCACAAAAATAATGATACCAAAAGCCGTAGCAAAGCCAGAGAATACGTGCCATCCTTTTATTTCACTCATTTTTAATCCTTCCATTAAATGTTGTGATTTTACTACTTCTTGAACCACTTTTTCTATCTTCTGCCCACAAACGTAGTGGTGTATTTTCTGCATTTGCAGCTAAATCTTCAGCCCTTGAAGTTACATAAATTCTTTTAAGAACAGTGCTATTTGCAGGTATAAAAACATTAAGAGTGCGCGTTTCCTCCATGATATCAATCCTTAGAATTGCAGGACTTGTTAAACTCAAATGGAATACACGGTCCTCACCAGATTTATTTCGAAGCCTTACATCGTAAATATTGCGTACAGCGCCATCGGATTGAAGAACATAAATTGGGTTACGAATAGGACTTACTGTTAATTCAATGTCTGTCCTAACAAACAACGCGTATATCAGGCCAATTCCGATTGCTAGCCATAGAACACTGTAAATTATAGTTCTCAGACGCAAAATATGTTTCCAGATTGGTTTTGATAATTCACCCTGCTTTTCAGCTGTTTCATCTGAAAGCGCAAAGTAATCAATAAGCCCACGTGGTTTATTGATTTTTTTCATAACATCATCACATGCATCAATACACAGAGCACAGGTAATACATTCCAACTGTTGGCCATCACGAATGTCGATACCCATGGGACATACATTTACGCACGCCATGCAATCAATACAGTCTCCTGTACTATCAAAACGTTTCTTACCACGAGGTTCACCACGCCAGTTTCGATAAGCAACAGTCAAAGTATCTTCATCCATCATTGCCGCCTGGATTCGAGGCCATGGACACATGTAAATGCAAACCTGTTCACGCATGAAGCCCCCAAAAATAAATGTGGTGGCAGTTAAAATGGCAATTGTTAAATATAAAATGGGATGGGCATTAAAGTTGTACAAATCATGGAATAAGTTTTGTGCGTCTGTAAAGTAGAACACCCATACTCCACCAGTTGCAACACTTATTAAAAGCCATATGCTCCACTTAAGAATGCGTAAACGCCATTTGCTGTAGTTCCATTTCTTTTGATATAAACGAATACGAGCATTACGATCCCCTTCTACCCAACGCTCTACTAAAATGAATAAATCTGTCCAAACTGTTTGAGGACATGCATACCCACACCAAACTCTTCCAAGCGCGGAAGTAAACAAAAATAGACCAAGCCCAGCCATTATCAATAAACCGGCAATAAAATAAAACTCATGCGGCCACACTTCAATCCAAAAGAAATAAAATCGTCTATGCAAGATATCAACTAAAACTGCTTGATCAGGCAAACTAGGTCCCCTATCCCACCTTATCCAAGGCGTAAGATAGTATATTCCAAGGGTAAAAAACATGATCCACCACTTCATATTCCGATAAAACCCATTGATACGTTTGGGGAAAATAGGTTCTCGAGGAACGTAAAGGGATGAATTATTCATGATGATAAACCTGTTCGCTTGAGTAATTTACTTAAAGCATTCAGTTGAGACTTTGATCTATGTCAAAGTCCCCGAAGCAATTCAATTTGCGAACAGATTGCTTCGGGGGATTGGCCGAGAGGAACGGCCAATTCTGTCTTACTCACCTCCCCCAAGGTTATGAACATAGACAGAAACTGCACGTAAATCTTCTTCAGAAAGTCTTTGTCCCCATGCAGGCATTACGCCAAACCGAGAATTTCTGACTGTATATTCAATTGCTTCTCGTGAATTACCATATAGCCAAATTGCATCAGATAAATTTGGGGCTCCTTGTTCTCGATTTCCAGAACCATTCACACCATGACATGAAACACAATTATCAAAAAAAATGCTGCTCCCTAGATCAGCAAAAGTTTTGTCATATTCATCTGTTGATAGACTAATTACATATTCAACCACTGATTTAATTTCTTTTTCATCTAATAATTCATCAAATTCTGGCATTTCTGAATATCGAGCATCAAAGTCACTTTCGTTTCGAATTCCATGATTAATAGAATACTTTATTTGTTTTAATGTCCCACCCCATAACCAATCATCATCCAACAAATTAGGATAACCTTTGTTTCCAGCAGCTCCAGATCCATGACACTGTGAACATTGTGCCCGAAACACAGATGCACCTCTTGCATTGGCATATCGGTGTAAATTATCATTTATATTTATATCTGAAATATCAGTGGCATTTAATTCTGCAACAAGATCACTATTTTTACTTTCATGATCCGCAATATTCTCACCTAGCTCTCTTCGTGTAGAATATTCTAATAGCCCCTTAGTAGAGCCATTAATCAAAGGCCATGCAGGGTATGCAATTGTGTATCCAATTCCCCATGCTATTGTAAGATAAAAAGTCCAAAGCCACCAACGTGGTAAAGGATTATTTAATTCCTCAATACCATCCCATATGTGTCCAGTCGTTTTGACGCTATTTATTTTATCACGTGTTTTTTTAGTCATTCGTCTCTTCCTGAAAATTTGACAATATCGCCTTGCATTTGCATGTCTCACAGTTTTCAGAACAATCATTATTTATCACATCATTATCAAAAGGAATTAAACTAGCATCATGACGAGCACCTCGCTGGCTAGGCAAAAAAGCCCAGATAATTACAGCAATGAAAAAGCATATCATTGCCAATAAAACCCAACTATCTGCAAATTCTCTTAATATTGAGTATGTATCCATAAATTTTTCCTATCTGTTTGCATTTGGCGTGAATGTAGAAAAATCAACCATTGTTCCAAGAATTTGCAAATATGAGATAAGCGCATCCATTTCAGTTAAATTTTGATTACCATCAAAATTTGATATTGCAGCACCTGGATAGCGCTCCAACATTGCCTCATATTCTCCACTAGGATCAGATTGGACATAAAAATCATCTACGGCAAAATCAATTTGTTCGTCAGTGTAGGGTACGCCTAGAAAACGATGCACAGTCATCGTAGATTGTATCTGATCAGCATCAATTCTTTTTTCACCCAAAAACCTATATTTTGGCATTATACTTTCTGGAACGACTGACTGTGGGTCATTTAGGTGGTCAACGTGCCATTCGTCAGAGTATCGTCCGCCAACTCTTGCCAAATCTGGACCTGTACGTTTTGATCCCCACTGAAACGGGTGATCATACATACTTTCTGCCGCCAAAGAATAATGGCCATAACGCTCCACCTCATCACGCATTGGCCTAATCATTTGACTGTGACAAGTATAACAACCTTCACGTACATAAATATCACGACCAGTTAATTCTAATGGACTGTAAGGCCGTACTCCTTCGACTTCTTCAATGGTATTTTCCAACCAAAATAATGGAGCAATTTCAATCAAACCGCCAACAGTCACAACAAGTAACGAAAAAGTCAAAAGTAGCGTTGGGCTTTTCTCCAAAATGACATGTTTGTCTAATATTCCCAAAATAATTACTCCTTATTCTGCTACTACCGTGTTGGAATATTTTATGTGAACTGGCTTAGCGCCTCTAATCGTCATCCACATATTCCAACACATTATTAAAGCTCCAGATAAAAACAAAATACCTCCAAGCCCACGCACAACATACATTGGGAATTTTGCACTCACAGTATCTGCAAAAGAATTTACCAAAAAGCCTTGATCATCTACCTCACGCCACATTAAGCCTTCCATTATACCGGTCACCCACATTGATGATGCGTATAAAACAATACCCAATGTAGCTAACCAAAAATGCCAATCGATTGCCTGCACGGAATGCATTTTTTTGCGCCCCCACAAACGTGGTGTTAAAAAATAAAGACAAGCAAAAGTAATCATTCCATTCCAGCCAAGTGCGCCAGAATGTACGTGACCAATAGTCCAGTCTGTATAATGTGACAAACTGTTAACTGCACGAATTGACATCATTGGGCCCTCGAAAGTGGACATGCCATAAAATCCTAAAGATAGAACAAACATCCGCATAATAGGATCAGTCCGCAGTTTGTCCCAAGCACCCTGTAAGGTCATCAACCCATTTATCATACCACCCCAACTTGGCATCCAAAGTATGATAGAAAATACCATTCCAAGTGTAGATGCCCAATCAGGCAGCGCAGTATAATGTAAGTGATGAGGGCCGGCCCAAATGTATAAAAAAATCAATGCCCAAAAATGTATAATTGATAATTTATAACTATATATGGGGCGCTCAGCTTGTTTAGGAACAAAGTAATACATCATCCCTAAAAAACCTGATGTGAGAAAAAATCCTACAGCATTGTGACCATACCACCATTGCGTCATGGCGTCTTGAACACCTGAAAAAACCTGAACAGACTTACTTCCCCAAATACTAACTGGTATCGATAAATTATTAATGAGGTGCAACAATGCTACGGTGATAATGAAACTTAGATAAAACCAATTTGCGACATAGATATGTTTTTCGCGTCTATTCAAAATAGTTCCAAAATAGACTGCTAAATATGCCAACCAAACTATTGTGAGCCAAATATCCACATACCATTCAGGTTCTGCGTACTCTTTAGATTGAGTTGACCCCAATAAATAACCTGTGGCAGCCATTATTATAAATATTTGGTAACCCCAAAATACAAACCAAGCAGTTTTCCCGCCCCATAAATGTATGCCACTAGTGCGCTGCACAACATAAAAAGATGTAGCGATTAATGCATTGCCTCCAAAGGCAAAAATTACTGCACTTGTATGAAGTGGTCTCAAACGACCAAAATTAGTAAATGGCTGACCCCAATCAAAATTTAGCTCAGGAAATGAAAGTTGAAATGCAATAAATGTACCGACAAGGAAACCTACTACACCCCAAAATGCCGTCGCAATCACACCAGCACGAATAACTGCATCAAAATATGTATCTTTATCATTAAAAGGTGATCTTGGTTCATTTGTATGCCGGGCCTGTCTAACAAACATACCAGCAGCAACCAGCATAAAAATAAATGCATGTAGCCTGTAAGCTGGATCTAATCCCCAATTAGCAGCCAGGGCAAAAATAAAAGCAATGGCAGCAAAAAATGCTAATTTAACAAAATCCATGTATTTGACCTCATAAAAACAGCACACAGTCGTACTCTATTAAGAAGTCACTTTATTTTATGATATTGGTATGTTCTTTGATCTACATCAAATTTACCTAGTTAATTAATTACGCCACCATCACTATCGTCACCAGTGGCATTTTGAAGAGCTGAAATATTCAAAACCTGAAAATTCCGTCTATCAACAAAATCAATGATTTCCATTTTTTTTAGGTAGTTAAGCTGACGACTTACTGTTTCCAATGTTAAGCCAAGATAATCAGCAACTTCTTCCCTTCTAAGAGGTAAATGAATATTTTGATGTGACTTTAACGGATTTTGAGAGTTTGATCTTCTCATAAACATTTCCATGAAGGTGGCTATCTTTTCCAAAGCAGTTTTTCGACCCAACAATAACATCCAATCACGTGCAGCGTCTAATTCATCCAGTGCTAATTCCATAAGCCTCTGAGCAATAGCTGGCGTTTCTTTTACTAATTTTTCAAATGGTTTTCGTTTAAAACAGCACAAAGTTACATCTGTCGTTGCGGTTACATCAAATTCAATTTCTTTTCGGCCTGGCCGTCCAATAAAATCTGATGGTAATAATAAGCCAACCATTTGTTTGCGCCCATCCTCAAGTGTTTTCGAAAGAGACACAACTCCATTAACAACAGACGCAACAAATATAAGTTCTTCACCACGCCATAGAATTCTTTCACCAGCACTGTAACTTTTATAAGTTTTAATATTTTCAAGTAAGTTGAGTTCAATATCGTTGCAATTCGCGCAAACAGCACGATGGCGTATTGGGCATTCATTACATTTTAAAATATTTGTTCTAAATAATACCATGTTTTCTTGATCTAGGTCAAAGTTAATAAGATAATATTATACATAATGAACCAATGGAACAAATAGATCTACTCAAAAAATACGGACTCTTTGACGCAAAGGTACCTCGCTATACAAGTTATCCTCCAGCAAACCATTTTCAAAAAGATATTGGCTCTCAAAATCAAGAAGAATGGCTTCAAACATTACCCGTTAATGATGATATATCAATATATGTACACATTCCATTTTGCAGACGGATTTGTTGGTTTTGTGCATGCCGAACGCAAGGCACAAAAACGTTACGTCCAATTGAAAATTACATAAAAATTTTAAAAAAAGAAATTTTAGCAGTAAGTGCAAAAATGCCTCAGTCAATTAAGATGGCAAAACTTCACCTTGGTGGTGGCACTCCAACATTACTGTCATCCGAAACTATGAAAAGTTTACTTGAAACCATTTTCGAAAATTTTGACCAGACAGAAACATTTGAATTTTCTGTGGAAATCGATCCAACAGAGGCTCAGGCTGAAGTTTTGAATACTCTGATAGACTTTGGTCTAAATAGAGCAAGCATAGGTGTGCAAGATTTCAATCCAAAGGTACAAAATGCAATTGGGCGCAAACAATCATTTAAGCAAACAAAAGAAGTTATTAATTATTTACGAGAAAAAAAAGTTCCAAGTCTTAACATTGATTTATTATATGGATTGCCTCATCAAACTTTAGAAAGTTATAAAAAAACTCTGGAAAAAGTGTTGTTATTAGAACCAGATCGTCTTGCAATATATGGCTACGCACATGTTCCTTGGATGTCAAAGAGACAGGCATTAATTATTGATACAGACTTACCAAACAATGAATTACGCTATTATCTATCAAAACATACATATGAAATGTTAACAAGTAATGGGTATGATGCTATTGGTATAGATCACTTTGCTCTCCCACTTGACTCACTTGCAATAGCCCAAAAAAAAGGTGTTATAAAACGTAATTTTCAGGGTTATACAGACGATAATAGTAAAACTTTAATAGGGTTTGGTGCATCTGCAATTTCCAAATTTAAAAATGGTTACTCACAAAATGCACCTGTAACATCAGATTATTTAAAACTCATTAATGCAGGACATTATGCAGGGCAAAAAGGCTACGTCCTCTCACCATTGGATCATCTCACATCGCACTTAATACAAGAACTGATGTGTAATTTTGAAATTAATACTGTATCGTTGTGGGACAATTACGATAACAATGAGAAAATAATTTCTCAAATTTTTGATAAACTTTTAATGGCATATCCAGATATAATGTATTTAGATAACAACAGTCTAAAGATAAAAGAAACTGCACAGCCATTGGTTCGTATTATTGCAAAATCAATTGATGCTTTTACAAATGAACGTTGCTCCTATTCGTCAGCTATATAAAATAAAAATGGTGTCGACCGACTGAGTAGATCAAGCATCAGGTTTTGCAAATTTGCGAAGTCTTGAAGTAATTAAATGGATTTTCTGTTGTCATTTCATAAAAGTTAGGTACCAACCAATAGGACGTCAAGTTTGTCTGACAGTGCCTATAAGAGTACCAATTGGAGCTTTAGGTTCGTATATTCGTACAGGAATTCTATCCCATTCCTCTGATTTGATGATTAATTCATATGGTTTATGATTATCAAAAGCTCGGCACATGTGGTTATATTCGGATCGCTGTTGTTCAATAGAATATGGCAACAGCTCATTACTGTAAAAGTTTTGTGTTCTCTCGATGAAAGCCCATGTTTCTTGATCAATTTCCGAATCGTATTCCATGTTCTAGCCTTAATGTATTGAAAAAATAGTTAAGAGTTCACAAAGCGCACAAAAAATATGCAATCATCTGATTATGAGGTCAAATATAAAAATATTAAATTTTATCACTACTCAAATACTAAATTTTTCTGGACTGATGTATCATTAAAAGATAAAATTATTAATTAATATAATAACAAAAGCTTTTAAATTATGCTGATAAAAATGAAAATAGACTCTAAATTTGAGACTACAGATAGGTTATTATGACTGAGCTAAGTTGTTTCAAGGCCTACGATATTCGCGGTGAAATCAATATAAATATTGATGATGCAATTGCTTATCGAATAGGTCGTGCGGTTGCGCAGCATTTCCAATCTAAATCCATAGTGGTTGCATTTGATGCACGTGAAACCAGTCCTGCTTTTGCAAAATCCGTTGGCCAAGGCATAATGGATGCTGGATCAGATTTGATTAGTATTGGCCTTGCAGGGACAGAGGAAATGTATTGGGCGGTTAGCAATTTTTCTTCATGTGCGGGCATTGTTGTGACTGCCTCACATAATCCTATCAACTACAACGGTATGAAAATTGTTAAAGCTGGTTCACAACCTTTAGATGATGATAGCGATTTCAAGGCAATAAAAAGATTAGCTGAGTCTGAGAATTGGATTACCACTGACAAAAAAGGAACTTTATTAGATCGCGCAGTTGAAGCTCGCACTGATTACGTTTCTAAAGTACTGAGCTTTATAAATACTGATGCTTTAAAACCTTTAAAAATAGTTATCAATTCTGGAAATGGTGCTGCTGGTCCAACATTTGATGCAATTGAAAAACAACTTAATAATCATAATCCACAGCTGGAATTTGTTCGCGTGGACCATACCCCTGATAGTGCATTTCCAAATGGTATCCCAAATCCTTTATTACCTGAGAATCACCATAAGACAGCTGATGTTGTTAAAAAATTTGGTGCTGATTTTGGTGTAGCTTTTGATGGCGATTTTGATCGCTGCTTTTTCTTCGATGAGGCAGGTGAATTTGTGCCAGGGGAGTACTTAGTTGGGCTTTTTGCTTCAATCTTTTTGGCAAAAGAACCCAATGCAACAATAGTTCATGATCCACGTGTTATTTGGAACACACAAGATATTGTCCTCCAAAAAGGTGGAAATGCTGTACAATCTAAGACAGGCCATGCCTTTATCAAACAAACCATGCGCTCAAATGAAGCAATTTATGGCGGTGAGATGTCTGCGCACCATTATTTTCGTGATTTCGCTTATTGTGATAGTGGTATGATACCGTGGCTTTTGATTGCAGAGCTGATTTCTTTCAAAAGCCAATCACTTGGTGAATTGGTTAAAGACCGTTTTTCAGCATTCCCAAGCTCGGGCGAAATGAATTTCAAAGTTAAAGATGCTAATTTTGCAATTACTTCGGTCTTGAAAGAATATCAAGGTCAAGAAAAAACCATTGATAAAATGGACGGCGTTAGCCTTTCATTTGAGAATTGGCGTTTTAATCTAAGAAAATCCAACACTGAACCATTAGTTCGCCTCAATATTGAAAGCAAAGGTTTCTCTGTTAATTTAGATGATAAAATTAGGGTGATTTCCGGACTAATAAATTTACCAAATAATCCAAAATATTAAACGATATAATAAAAATCCTAAAAAATGAATTTAGAAAAAATTACCCTTAGTCAACTTAGCAATTTGTTATATTATTTTTGCTTAATATTAATTAGTTCAAATTTAATTTTTCCATTAATTACTAATCTTTATTTCGATCAAAATCTGTTAAATTATTTTACATATAAACAAAGTTCGTTTTTGGTTCTTCTAATTATATTTTTAGCTGTAATTTATGATAGCTTATTTAGAACTAATCAAATCTCTCTGAAAAATTGGAGGATATTTTATTTATCTTTAATTTTAAACATAGGAATAATTTTATTTTGTTACAACTATGAATCCAACCATGATCATGAGATGAAATTGAAATTTTATATAATCTTTACTGCATTATCTATAACATTCATTAAATCATTATTATGGGGGCAAATCTTCGCTGTAATAATTTTTTTCAGCACTATTTGTGGATTATATTTTTGCCACACCTTTTCTCAAATAACGGGAATGCTTAATGAATATTATCATGAAAGCTATATTAGTTTAATTCCTCAAAATGGATATTTTTTTCATTTAATACACTTAGGCTTTGAGCCATTTATTATTTCCATATCGTTAAACTTTTTATTAGGATCGATCATTAATATTTATCAAAAAAAATCACAAATTTACAAACAGGACATAAAAAAACTAACTAAACTTGTATACAAAGATAAACTAACGCACTTACATACTCGAGATTTATCCAAACCAAAATATAAGAATTTGTTGCGCGAACTTGATAAAAATGCTTTAGCAATCTCTATTACTATCTTAGACATTGATGACTTTAAATTTATAAATACAACTTATGGTCATCCCGCTGGAGATGATGTTTTAATACATGCAGCGAAATGCTTACGAAAAATTTCAGATGATGTTTTTAGATATGGTGGCGACGAATTTTGCATTATCAAATGTCATTACTCAGACATTTCAATTATGGAATACACTGCGAAGATTGATAAAGTATGTACGGAATTTGAAAAAATTAATTGTTTTAATATGGAAGTACAATACAGATTTACAGCAGGAACTCATTTATCCACAATTGAAGTACCATTTAAAAAAGCAATACGCGAAGCAGATATATGTATGCGTATAAGTAAGAAAAAATTATTCAGTAAACACAAAATTTCAAACAATACATCAGACAGAATAAATATTTTAGAAAATGGAAAAAAAGCAGATATTATAACATTCAATAAAAATAATATTCATGCAAAAAACATAGATGCAGAACTTGAAGCAGGAATACTTAATAAAGAAATTTGTTATTATTTGCAGCCAATTATTAATATAAAGTCCCAGAAAGTAGTTGCCGTAGAAGCACTGTTAAGGTGGGAAAAAGAAGGTGAAATTTATAAAACTTTATCTTCTTATATTGACCGTTACAAAATATTGGAAACTATTGATCCATTTTTTGATATAATAAATAAAAATAGAATTGAGTTAATTAAAACTATTAATGCAGAAGTTGAATTAGGAATACATTTTAATTTTAATGGTGGTTTTTTTAATCCAAATATACCATCGGAAGGGATTATTTCACTTCCAAAACAATTGTTTGGAAGCGCTAAAAACATAATCATAGAAATAACCGAAGAATATCTATCGGATAAAGAAGAAACCGCATTATCAATTTTGTTAGATAAAGCTAGAGAAAATGGTTTGAAAATCGCATTAGATGATTTTTCAAGTAAAAATAGTAATCTTAATAGGCTTTTAGAAAACAAAGTTGATATTATTAAGATCGACAAAAGTCTAATATCAAAAATAGATGTTGATAATAAATCTAAAATAATGCTGAAACATCTAAAAAATATGTGTGACAATCTTAATGTAGAAATTATTGTAGAGGGGGTTTATTCAGAAAAAATAATGAAGATTCTTATCGATATGAAAATTTTTACCCATCAAGGGTTTTATTACCACAAACCAATGAAGGTTAATGATTTCTTAGAAAAAATGCAGACACAGAATATAAGAATGCCATCTCTATAGATTAAAATTTTCATTAAGAACTTCAATTAATCTTGTTCTTTTTAACATCCTAAAATTAATACTTTAGTAAATTTAGGCAAATTCCATTATGATTATATTCCTAGATTTATTATTAATTTAAAAAGTCTTTTCAGTAAAAAATTTTTCATCAACCATTTCTAAAACTTTATCGTATTTAGATGCTTCCAGATTAGGTATATCTTTTTCTAAAGTATTTTCACGAACTCTCTTCCGACGATCCGCTAAATTCAATATTGCATTTAAGTACCCACGCTCCGTGCCGCAATCGAATCTAGATCCTTCTAGGAGTACCATCTCAACTTCTCCATTTCGAGCCAATCGATCAATTGCATCAGCTAACTGTAATTCACCACCGTGCCCTACTCCAATAGATTTAATAGTCTCAAATATAGAATTTGTAAAAACGTAGCGCCCAATAGATGCAATTTTAGATGGTGCCATTTCTAGGCTTGGTTTTTCTATAAGCCTATAAACTTGGTTAGATCGTTTACCTGGCTCAACAACACCATATTTGCTAATATCAGGCCCATTTACTGACATAACAGATAACTGGCTGCACCCAGTTTCTTGAAATGCTTTAACCAATCTTGATAGATTTTGATTATGTTGAGCATGAATAAAGTCATCAGGAAGAATTACACAAAATGGGTGATTTCCAACAGCTTTTTCTGCGCATAATACTGCATGACCCAAACCAAGTTGCTCCTCTTGATTTACATATATACATTCCACATCACTTGGAAGGATATTACTGATCTCATTTGCAATATCTGACTTTCCATTATTAATGAGCGATTTTTCAAGCTCTAAATTTGGTTCAAAATGCGCCCTTATCGCAGGCTTAGCATCACTAGTCACAAAAATTAAAGTTTTGCATCCTGCATCTAAGGCTTCTTCCACAGAATGTTGAATTAATGGCTTTCCCAAAATTGGCATCATTTCTTTAGGTACCGCCTTTGTAAAAGGTAAAAGTCTAGTACCTAATCCAGCAATAGGAAAAACTGCTTTTTTTACTGATCTCATTTAGTCACCTCAAATAGTTTTTTATTGTACATTTTATCAAACACATTTTTTAAAAAATGAGTTTGTACTTAATTATTAAATTCACCGTATATACGTGAATTCTCAGATATTGCTCTGACGATATCTCCTTTTTTTCCGTAAGATTTCGATCTTAATATATCCATATCGCGATCAAGCCCACCAAGACGCTCTAATTCGTTAAAGTATTCAATCGCATCATTCCAATTTTTGTTATAGTAAGATCGTATTCCTCTTTTTTGTAAAATTGCTATTTCTGCGGTTCTCAATCTACTGTTTGATAAAAAGCCAGATGCCACTACCACCGATGCATCTTTAATTAAATCCAACTCCAGTAATGATAAAACTAAACCAAATCGTGCATCTTCTTTAATAGCTTTATTGCTTTTAGATTTTTCAACTGATTTAAACAGAGCCATAGCTTCGATTGGTCTGTCATAATTGTATGCACACCAACCTCGTAAAAGTGCAGCAATAGTTGTTTGAGGATTTACGCTTCGCGCTAGGCAGGACCCCCAGTTAGTTGCATCCATAGCACTGATTATTTCATTTTTTCGTGGATCATCTTTTAAACTCAAGCTGTCAAAATTTATTTTGAAAGCAGTATTATTTTTCTTAAAAGGTTTTTTTGATATACGGACTTTTGGCTTTGCCTTTGTGAGAGCTAGAGCTTTTTTAACTTTTGCATTTTTTTTGGCTTCTCTTCCGGCTGAGAGCCGTTTGTACAAGTTTTTATATTCAGAATTATTAAAAGAATTAACTTTATTTAAATCTAAAATAGTTTGCTTCAGTTCAATATCTGTTAAAATTGGCTCAGCTTTTTCAATTGTGGCAACTAAAGTTGAATTATTTTTACAACTCTTAAGTATTTGAAGATATATTGCTTTAGCTTCAGTTGCATTATTGTCTTTCTCTAAAGCATGAGCAAGGCGCCATAAATTATTAATCCTCTCACAACTAGATAATTCAATATTATTTTTTAAGATAACCTGCGCCTCAAAAACATTCATTTTTTTTAACGAGGCCTCATAATCTTCCTGTGCCTGTGTTATCCTAAATTGCTTTTTTAATTCCTCATCAGGTGACCAATTAGGAAAATCAATCTGTGTTTTTTTAAGTTTTTTCCTAGCTTCTGTCAGTTTTCTTTGCGCGATAAGTTGGTAAATTTTGTCTATTGGTTCTTTTATGTTTCCAGTTTCCATCCTTACCTTCATTGGGTTCTCAAGCCCCAGTCTCCAATCGGGGTATTTCTCTTTAAGACGTTCTATTTCAATCTCTTTAGCAAAAGTATCACCAATTTTTACGTAATAGTTTAAGGTTATCAATTCATCTTCACTTGGCCATGGGGCTGCTAGAACCACTTTTTCTGATAACAATAAAATACCACTTAGAAATACTAATAATTTCCAAAGCTTTAATTTGGCTTGCATACGTCGTACCTCTCAATTTGTGATAGTAGAGCCATCATGTGTAGTGTTGCCGGAAAGTATGGTTGATTTTTATAATATGGCAGCATAGTTTTAGTTTTATTTGAATTAAAACTCGACTTATTTACCATACAATCGAAGTAACTTACGATTGCCCTGTAACCAATATCATCTGAAAAAGACTGAGCTTTTCCAGTTTTTATATCGAATACGACTGGGAAGCTATTACTAGTTTTTTTGTCGGTTTGATATAGTTTGCTATGGGATAATAGAGCGGGATGAGACGCTTCATCTGACCAGACAAGAAATAGTGGTACACGTAATGCATCATACCCACTTACATAATTAAATTGAGAACTTTGTGCAAATCCACTTTTGTTAATTACTAGCCAATCAGGTGTTGCACCTAAAGCTGCAATATCTGAAAGTATATCAAGGCTATCAAAAGCTAATTTATCTAATATTGGCTCATTTAGAGCACTGGATAACTCAGTTAAAGCTCTGGGCATTGGATAAGAAGGGTTATAGGTAATTCCCTCAGGTTTTTCAAATCCATCAGCTCCTGGGAGCAATAAAATACGATTTGAATTACTTGGATCACTCCGCACACATTTTTTTATCAAATCTTTAACAATCATTTGGGCAGTTAAATTAAAATCATTAGTACTGAGACGTTGCTTTGCAAGGATGCACCCCCAGGCAAAAAATAGATCACCATCAGATGAATTATTCAGATCTAAAACTGGGGCTGTGGTATCTGGCATCCAACGCCATGCAAGTAAATTATCGGAACGAATTGCAAGATTTTCTAAAGTCCAAGAGTAAATTTTTTTGCATGTATCTAAATCATTCATCAATGCAGATAAAACCATTCCATAACCCTGCCCCTCTGAATGACTTGAAAGTTGTTGATACGCATCAACAACTCTACCATTATCAAGTAAGAATTTTTTCTTCCAAGCTAACCAGCTACTTTGTAAAAAAGTTTCATTCACAGAAACTTCTCCAGCAACAGCATTTTCTGTTAAAAAAGGCACAATACTGACAGACATACCTAGAAATAAGCGGCGATTTATTTTCATCTTTCGCGCCCTCTAAAAATGTAAATATATAAAAATGTAAACACTATTAGTATGAGACCTAATAGTAATATGAGTGCTAAGAACCTAACTGGATAAAATGATACATAGTTACCCAAAACATCCCACAAATTTTTTATGGTTAATGGTTCAATCAGCATTGGGGTAGATAAGATTGGGCGTTCGAAGTTTGTCCATTTATTATCAGAGCCTAAAATAGACAATGCACCACTTGGGCCCTTTGGGTTGGAATTCAGCCCAGCAAGGATATCGAACATGTTGTCATTCGAAGTGTAAGGGTTAAAAACTATATAAATGTCATTAGTTTCACTGTGTGGTTTAAAAATTAATAATTGAGCTTGATTATTTGAAAGCCATATATCAATTTTTTTCTTAAAGTCATTTTGAGTTTTGGATGAATCTTTTAGTGTATTTGTCCAAAAAGAAAAATTAAGAACAGACTCATAGTTTAAATTATCATAATTATACGTGTTTTGAACTTCTTGGTTCTGTTTAATTAAGTCATTTCGAAGTGTCACTGAGTCTTTAATCGCCTGCATCGAAAAAAAATGTTCATCAGAGGGTATTGTGTCAACCTTAGAACTATCGATCAAATATACTTTTGGTGAAGAAAATTTTGCTATAGATGCTGATGCCTGTTTTACTGATTTAGGCAAATTAGTCTTTGATGCATCCAAGGCTAATTTGAGTTTGGTTTCATTTAAACCACTGACAGTATATTTTTCACTATAAACATTCTCACCAGACCAAAAAGGTAAAGTATTTTGAATCCCATCAAGATAAACCATTGGCGTGCTTGGGATAAATAAAGAAGTGCTAGGCTTTAATTTTATAAATTTTTCTGGAAAATTGTTGCAAACTGAATTTGAATTTTGGGATGGAACAACAAATTCAAATTCGAAACTATTCAACCCACCCTTAAGAACATTAGCATTGAATTTGATACGTTTTGATATGTTGCGGGCAAAGTCTTCCACTTTAATATTGCTTTCATGGACGATTGCATCATTAAGTTTTATGGAAAAATTAGCATTTTTAGGTAAACGTTGCGAATAATCATATACAAGGTCGAGATAACCATGACGAACACCAAATGACGCCCAATCATAAGGCAAAACAAAATTAAAACTTTCATGACCATAAGACGCGTTATCATCAGAGGGTTTATATCCCAAACTATAAATTGATTTACGTATGTCTAATTCTGTTAGTATTGGGTTTTTTGTTTGGGTAATTTTCCCAATTGCTCTTTCTTGTTTGATTAAAGAAAATATAGGGTCAAGCAATGATACAATTGTATATACTGGCACACCATCTAATCCCACGCTTAACCCGCCAGATTCTGCAGAAGATTGACTAATTAAAATACGAAATATATTTTCGAATTCATCGATAGGATCCCAAGGAGTTTTAAGTTTGATATCTTTTTGTTTCAAACTTAATAAATGTGACAATTCATTTACAATAGCGTCAGACATTAACGAATTTATATCAGGATCAACTCTGAGGGATAGAGGATGGAAAAGTGTTTGAAATTTGACACTAGAAATTATTCCTTCAACTGTTGGAGGCAACTTGTAATCGTCAAGTACAAATCCAGTTTTCATTAAGTTTAAATCTGTCCAAATATCAAAGCTTGCTGCTACACCGCAATAAATTCTATGAGTATGTTGTATGTAAATATTCACTCTATTACTGCCTTCTTTGGCTGAAATATTAGGAATATTTAAAACTACATTCCCCTTTTTCTCACCTAAGGTTTCTTCTAGAATTTTCACACCATTTAGTTCAACAACAATACTAGACATCGCCTCAAGAAGGTGAATGCTACTTTCTAAATTAACTTGAAATTGTGATGTAGTGGAAAATTTAGGTAGAAAAACTTCAAATTCCGCTGAAACTTTTTCACCTGACATCCTAAATAAATGCTCACTATGAAGAAACTTCATTTTATTATTATTTGTTATTACATTAAGTGGAGTTATCAAATTATTTTGTTTTAAACTATTTGGAGCTAGGATATTTCTATTTATTTTTTCTGTAATATTAGTATCTATAATATCCAGAGATTTTCGCGCAGATGATAAAATATTATTTTCATTTACTAATATTTTTTCTTTCTCAAGAACAAATCGATCTAACGTAATCGTCTGTGCCGATAGATCATTACTACCAAAAAGATATAAAGATGCAAAACATGGCAATACCAAAAGAAGAAAATTTTGCACCAGAGATTTTTTTATTGGATTACGCAATACGCTATTATTTTTCATATCTGAGCGCTGTTTTTCAGAAGTAAGATTACTAGCTTCATCTTCTAAAGCCATCATCATATTCAAATCAGTCTCAGCATCATGAACTCCATAATCAGCATTAGTTTCAGTCGGATAATACTTATAGAAATGCAAAATACTCCGAGGTAAGCGTAATAAACTTATATAAAGTACAAATAATATTCCTGAAATTAACCCTCTAGATCGCAAATCAGTGGTTCTCTTTTCCCTCCATGAACTGCTGGATGAATAAATAAGAGTCACTAGCGCATTATATTCTTCAGGCGATAAATTAGAATTTGTGCTACAATGCACCATCAAACCATCTTTTTTTGAACTAATATTTTCAATCTTAAATGGAATACTCGTTTGAATTTGATTTACTTGATTACCAATTTGAGATACTTGGATTGCTGTATTTTCAGAACGAAAATATTTTCTTAGACTAGAAATTCTGTTTCCATACACATAAATTTTTAAACCGTTTAAGGATACATCTTGAATTTTAGCTTCAAATTTTTCGACTGTCTCATCTTCGATTGTATATGAAACTTGAGCTGGCAGTAGTTTGACTACTCTTGGTGATTTTCGAATGTTTTTCTTTTCCAAGATTGCCTGCCAAGCAGCTGATACTATTATAAAATTAAAAACTCCCCAAAAACCAACAATTAATAAGATACCATGCTGTTCAGGAAAGGCTATCCACCGGAAACAAAAAGCAACAACACCAAAGAAACAAATTATCAACAATAGGGTCAAAGGCCAATGAAGAGAAGAAACTGAGTCCGTCTCAACCATTTCATCTTTTGCAGTAACATTAAATTGAGATTTACGCGGTGACCAAATTACAGAAAATACATTTTTAATCAAAAATGGTGCTTGTGCTGTTTCATAAATTTCAGAGATTAATGGCCAACGCACTTTATTAAACACTGCATTTTGAGTTAAAAATGTTGCGCAAATATATGAAAAAGTAAATACTGACGCCTCTTCTAAAGTTGCTACGAAAAAATTTATACCAAAAAATAGAAATAATAGCGGAGCTATAATAAAAGTTAATCTTGTAAGTGGGAAAAACCAATTTGAAATTGAATTAAGGTAACAGAGTCTTTGATGCAGTGTTAAACCCGAACGAAAGATCGGATTTTTCAACCGCAATATCTGCAACATTCCAGTTGCCCACCTTCCCCTTTGTGCAATAAACGCAGAAAAGGTTTCAGGATTCAGTCCACAAACCATAGCTTTATTAATATAAACACTGGTCCATTTACGCGCATGAAGATCTAATGCTGTCTCTGCATCTTCTGTAATTGTTGATCCTGAAATACCACCAATATCTTCTAGAGCTGCACGCCTCAAAACTGCAGCTGATCCACAAAAAAATGTTCCGTCCCAACTATCTAAACTGCGCAAAGTATGCGAATAAAACATTTCACTTTCCGGAGGACAATCATCTGGAAGATCCAAATTACGGTGAATTGGATCACTATTAATAAAATGATGTGGAGTTTGTACTAAAAAAAGATCTGGCTGTTCAAAATATCCTACAGTTGAAGCTAAAAAATCTCTAGTTGGTACATGATCTGCATCCAAAACCAACACTAATTCACTATTTGTTTGTAATAATGCAGAAGAAATATTACCCGCTTTTGCTCCCTTATTATTCTCTCTAGATAAATAGTTTATTCCTAACTCTTTACAAAGAGCTTCTAACTCTTGTTTTCGCTCAAGGGCTTGCTGCGCTATAATTATATTTTCTGAATTTAGTTTTTCATTAGTAGAACCATCATCACAAATATGGATATTGAGCTTTTGGGAGGGGTAGATCATTGAACAAGCCCCTAAAGCTGTATTTTTTAATATATTTATCGGCTCATTATAAGTTGGAATAAATACATCTACATCAAGAAATTCTTTTGCGTTTACTTTAGGAGCTGAGCTCTGTGTCTTTGGATCTAAATTAATGAAACAACTTAAGAAAAACTGAGCAATAGCAATAGATTCAACAGAAATTAAGATAAATGCTGCTACAAACTCCACAGAAAAGCCTGGGTCAGGTAGAGTGCTCAATATTCGCCAAGCATAGTAACGTAAAACAAGAATTCCAGCAGCTATGAAAAAAGAAATTCTAAATAGTATTAATTGCATAAATGGTTTTAAAATAAATAAAACAAGCAGCAAAATAATACCAAGAATAAATTGAAAATTTAAAGAAGTTTGAATGGTCATCGCAAGTGACATTAATAAAAATATCCCCAACAATATAATCATTATTGATTTTGAAATAACAAATTTTAAGAGTCTAACCATTTGGGCCCGCCAAAACTGAACGTTTGAATTTTTCTGGCGAAGCAGTGTGCCCCGAAGTTAAATTTTGAAGATTAAAGTTTGGTGAAGATATTGGCAGTAATGCATTATCTAGATTATCTTTTACACAGTTTCTAAGTAATAAATGAACGTCAAAAACTTCTATGGATTGCAATAAACGAGTATCATCAAGCTTTCTAAATGCAAGAACACATATAACATCTCCACCAATATATTCTTCTTTCCAAAAGATTTTTCCTAAATCATAATTTCTTTGTCGCATCGCTCGATTAGATGTGCTTTTGAATGGCTGAATAGATAATTTGAGGTCATCTAATGTCTTGGATGGGTCAAAAGGCTGTAATTTATTCGATTTCTTTTGCGCAACAGCAAGTAAAAAGTTGTCACCCCGAAGATTTGTTTTGTTCTGGAGGCCAGATATTTGATAGGAGTTCTTATTCAGTGTTCCAGATTGAACAGACATTGCTGTGGCAGGTAAAATCCATGACTCTTTTGACGTAAGGATTTTTTTCTCAATGTTCTTTTTATTTTTAGTTATATATTGGCTTGGCTGACTTACGCACCCAAGTAAAAAAAATCCAGTCATCAAATATAAAGTTATCGATGGAACTGAACAAGCGCTATATCTATGAGCTCCTTTATTACAAAAAAGATAAAACATTTTTGTGTAAGCTTTAATATTTCTAAATATAGATAGCATATTTCAATAACACCAATCTAAAATTATCGCACTGTTAAGAGGTAATGAAAATTTATAATCTTTTTGTGTTTTCAATTTATCAATGTATTTCATCTTAAACTCCAAACAAAAAAAAACACCTTTCCAAACATGGAAAAGTGTTACTACGACTCTCGTTACGCACTCTGATATACTGAATACATTGCAATAATAGGTTTTATGCTCAAGTGTTGTCAATATAAATATTTAATAAATATAATTGATTAAAGTGATAAATGCTTCGTAGCATCAGCAAGGGTTTCAACTGCCACAGGCTTACAATATAAAAAACCTTGATGAAATGGGGTTCCCATGGATAACAGTTTTTGCCTTTGCGCTTCAGTCTCCACACCTTCAATTATTATTTTTAGATTTAGAGTTGTAACTAATTTTATTAACGCGCTCAATAAAAGATTAGCTGTATCATCAGTACCAATTTTTTTAATAAATCGACGGTCAACTTTTACGATATCTATAGGATAATCCTGTAAGCGTTGAATGTTGCTAGACTCAATACCGAAATCATCAAGTGCTATTTTATATCCAATTAATTTCAGTTTTTCTAACTGTTTAATGACTAAATCACTGTTTGTACGTTCAGTAATAGCTCTTTCAGATAACTCGAGTATTATTTCACGGTTTTGTATAAATGCAGAACCTAAAATACTTTCGTGAACTTCTTTTGCAGCATTTTCATGCGACAATAGTTCAATTTTCATATTAAAAGATAGATACTGATCTGGAAACTTTTCAAGAGCTTTAAGTAATTCAAAACGCATCCTAGCTTTAAGTTTAAAATACTTTGGTTGGCGTACAGTCTGGTATAAAATATCTATAAACTTTTTAGGTTCATAAATTTCACCGTTAGATTTAATCCAACGTGCCAAAGCTTCAAAGCCAACTATATGGCCACTTACTGCATTTACTATCGGTTGAACAAAATATTCGATTTCTTGATCTTCTAAAGCATTTTGGATCTCACTCATGGATGTAAATTTACCATCATTTTTTAACTTTTGAATAGTTATTGGATCTCCGATAACATAGCAATTACGTCCCATAGATTTAGCTTCACGCATTAACAAATCTGTAAATTGAAGCCCAGTTCTCAATGGCTGTGTTTTTTTAAATAATCCGGCACCAATACTAGCCGTGCAATAAACTTTATGGCCATCTTGATGAATGAAAGTTTTAGCTATATCCATTTTTAAATTTTCGGAAACTCTACGTACTTTTTGCCATTCTTCCCACTTAGAGATTATTGCAAACTCTTCACCACCAAGCCTAAAGCAGGTTGTACTCTCATCAGAATAATTATTTATAGTTTTAGAGATTTCAACCAATAGATTATCACCTGCAATATGGCCATAAACATCATTTATGTTTTTAAAATAATCTATATCAATTATGTAAATAATGTAATCATTTGTACGCTTACTGTTTCCAAAGTGTGTATTTAAATAATTACGTGTAAACAGATTTGTTAATTCATCCCTATCCAGTCGAGATTGTAGTTGCTTCTCTATTATAGTTTGTTTCTTAATGTCCATAATAGTTAACATTAAGTTATTTTGAGAAAAGTTTTCTGCAATTTGCTCTACACTTATCATTACATTAGTACTGAAACCTTTTTTATTTCTGAGCAGTTGCTTTGTGTAGGTATTTTTTCTAAGCCACAAAACAAAATCATGGTGTTTAAAAAAATTATAATCACTAGTATAAATAAATTCAGTAATATTTCTTCCAATTGTTTCATCGGATTTATACCCTGAAAAGCGTTCCCAAGCATTAGAGCATGATACAATAATGCCATCTATATTAATATTTAAAATTATTAAATTACCTTGACTTAAAAGCGCCTCATTAATTTTTTTTGAAACAATTAGTTCCGTTACATCTAAAATTTCCGTCCACAAATAACGAATTCCGTCAGTTCCCTTTATCCACCTTATCTTATCAACAACATATAAATTTGTTCCATCTTTTTTAAATGCAAGCTTGACTTCAGATTCAACAAATTCATCATCTGCCATTCTAGATACTTCACCTCGGCTAATTTTGAGATCATTATCATTTAGATTAACAAAAAAATTTTGAGGGTCATTAACCTCACTGAAAGAATTGTGACCAGTTAAATTCAAAAAACCCCGAGATACATCCAAAACATTAAAATTTTCATCTTGAATTATATAGTTATTTTTTTCTGATGACATGTTTAATTGGATATCAAATAAACCATCTTTTTTATTTATCTGAGTTTTTTGAGCTTTCGTAGTCATATGAATTTCATTATTTAATTTTGATTAAAGTAAGATAATAATAAAACCTGTTGTCCTAGGTATAAAACGTCAGATTGTTAGTAAAATATACTTATGTTTACTAACAGGGATTCTTCTCTTAAATTATTTCATTCCTCCAAAAAAAAACACCTTTCCATAGATGGAAAAGTGTTAATACGACTTTTATGATATTCTATAATTCTGAATATTTAGCTAGTATAATTTGGAGGCTACCAAGTTGTCAATGTATCATTTCGATATTATCAATATTAAAGATTGAGATATGTCTAAAGTTATTCAAGTTGTAGTCTACAAAAGTGTAAGTAACTCTGAGAAGCTATCTGCACATATAGCCAATTGCATGTTTTGCAAAGCATTAACGGCTTCTCAGCGAACAAACTGGGCGTTATTGTGTTTTAGTCAAAATCTATAACGACCAATTTCAAATACCCCACTCAAACCCCACGAGTATCTCACTTTTCTCCCATAGGCGCGTCTGTTTATCTCGGTCAAGGGCATGCTCCGAAACATTTGCATCACTGATTGGACCTCGTGTGTCACCAAAACGGCCTGGGCCATAATAAGCACCCCTTTTGACCTCTTTTCCAGCGGCAGAAAGTACGGTTGGGGTTGCACCTGCCTCCAAACCTTGTGCGGCCAGCTTGTTCATTGTGCTCCAAAATACTTTGAGAAGCCCAGTTGGCCCAGTGCTTTGAAGATTAGTGTCTGTATAACCCGGGTGGCAAGCAATACAGATCACTTTACTGCCAGCAGCTTGAAGACGGCGGTCCAGTTCAAACGCAAACATCAGATTTGCCAATTTTGATTGCGTATAGGCCCTTGTCGGCGAGTAGTTTCGATCAGACATGAAATCCTCTAAATCGAGCGCGCCACCTTTATGTGCTATGCTCGATAAAACAATGATACGACCGTTGGCGGCTTCGATCTTATCCAGCAACAAACCGCTTAACAGAAAGTGGCCCAGATGATTGGCACCCATTTGCAGGTCAAAGCCATCCACGGTCTTTTCTTGCGGCGTCATCATTATCCCAGCGTTGTTGACTAAGCCATCGATCAAGCTGGTTCTTGTCCTGATTTCATCTGCACCTTTTCGAACTGACGAAAGGTCGCTCAAGTCGATCTGAACCAAATCGACGTCATCAGTGCAGGTCTCTTTCAGTTTATCACGCGCTTTTTCACCCTTGTTCATTGAGCGGCAAGCCATAATGATTTTTGCGCCGCGTTTGCCAAGTAGGCGTGCAGCTTCAAAACCTATCCCCGAATTTGATCCGGTTATGACATAGGTCTTTCCACTGAGATCTGGTAGTTGACTTGGCTTCCAGTCGGAAAATCCAGATTGGTTGATTTTTTTAGTCAATGTAAATCTCCTTTTCAAAATATTTTAATTGAGGGGTTCTAATGATATTTTTTTTCAAATTCTTCATCTCCGATATCAAAATTAATACAAGATATGGCATTCGTATCATAAAGAATAATCACAAGTTCCCACCATCATTCCCACCGAAACACCAGAATTTTCCACATACGTAAATCGCCCGTCAATCGTGCTAAACTGAAAAATACCCTCAACAGCTATGCCTTTGAGAGAATCTTCAATTCCATATTTTCCAAACATGATTTTGTAATTTTCAGCATTCATAAACACATCGTCAAAATAGTGATCACCAACAAAGTGAATGTAAGGTTCACTATTATTTTTATCATCCTGCTTAAGTTGAAATTTAAAATTTATTTTGCCAAGTAATTCAACCTTCCATTTTGTAAAAACATCAGAAAAGACTCCCGTTTCAACCTCGCAACGGAAGACATCATTAACCTCAATAGGATCTCCACGGATAATATTATCTTCAGCTTTTAATGGGTTAGTAAGGGCTAATAATGCGCTGCAAATAATTGCTGTTACAGAAAATTTATTTTTATTGTGGAACATCGTGAACCTTGTCGTCAGAAGAGACACTTGCTGAATTATTTTTGTTAGCATTGGACTCTTTCTTTAAAAGGCATTCGACAACTCAATTTAAACTCCAAAAAAAAACACCTTCCCAAACATGGAAAAGTGTTAATACGACTTTTGTTAGATACTCTTATAGTCTGAGTAAATTTAATTTCTACTAAATTATATTGAAACTATCAATATAATAGTTCGTATCATTTTTATATATACTGGTAAGTGAGTCATTATTTGTAAAGAAAATTATATTACCAGCAGCTAACTCATGACCAATTCAGTTTTCTAAAATGGTGTTCTCAGAGGCATTGTCAGACAAAGCCTAACACATCTCAAAGTGCTATGATCACACAAACCTATGAAGCGCAGATTTGGAACCACTCCGTGAGAGCGGTTGTGCGTTTTTGCTTATAAGTCTGTCTGTTTTGAAGATGTCTTTCATGATTGAAGTGGTTGTATATTTGACTGTGATAACTGACAAACCTCTGGAGCGTGGCTGCTGTTTTAAATAACTGCATTGCTCGTTCTCGCCGTCGAAACGGTAAGTGTGAGTTTTCACATCTGTTGTTGGACCGGCCTCCACATAATTGTCTGTTAGCAATTCCAATCTCACGAAAAGCAGCGCTATAGGATGGTAACTTATCCGTTGTGATAATCCTTGGTGAGCCGTGTTTACGCATTGCTTTTATGAGAAACTTCTTCGCTGCTGCTTTATTACGTCGCTTTGTAACAAAGCATTCAAGAACTTCCCCTTCGTGATCAACAGCGCGCCACAGGTAAAAGCGTTCTCCATTTATTTTGACGAAGACTTCATCTAAATGCCATTGCCAGTTTGAGTGTTGACCCGCCCTCTTCTTTCGGATTTCCTTAGCAAATTTTGAACCAAACCGATCTACCCA
>ERZ1046876.381-NODE-381-length-35147-cov-24.503961_pt1 | contig 35147 bp, 37 predicted proteins | sample MGYA00383094_ERZ1046876 | MGnify/ENA primary metagenome ERZ1046876 (study PRJEB29581, sample SAMEA5548364) | metagenome | biome: marine; feature: coastal; material: water | depth 50 m | study: Short-term variability in the microbial, nano- and picoplankton...
TGAGGAGCGAAGGGTAAAGAGCTTCCACCAGCTCAACACCCATAAGTTCAGCACTACCTAGTTTAAGTAATACTTGCTTATAACCCTTCAGTCCAAGTTTTTTTGCAGCAGTTGTTAAAGCTTTATCAGTAGCTTTCTTTCCAACATGTTCAAGCGCAACTCGTGCTAATTCTCTTCCAAGTTTAATGTATCCAGCCTGGTGATCTTCACGTAAAGCACGTCGAATAGCTGATTTAGCCCGTCCAGTAATTACAATATCTATCCATGTTGCTTGCGGCCTTTGTCCAGTAGCAGTTTGAATTTCTACAGACTGTCCATTTCGCAAACGTGTCCATAATGGAACTCTACGACCATCAACTTTTGTCCCCACACAAGTTGATCCAATTCTGGTATGAATAGCAAAAGCAAAATCTATTGGTGTTGCACCACGAGGTAATTGGATTACGTCACCTTTTGGTGTGAAGCAAAAAACTTGGTCAGAAAACATTTCAAGCTTCACATGTTCTAAAAACTCTTCGTAGTCGTCTTCTTCACTCTCAATGCGAACCGCTAAACTTGACAGCCATGATAACGGATCCACGGTAAATTGGTTTTTAGCGCGCCTACCATCTCTGTAAGACCAATGTGCAGCTACCCCAACTTCAGCTACTTCATTCATTTCACGAGTGCGAATTTGTATTTCAACTAGCTTACCATCACGACCAGCAACTGTTGTATGAATTGACCTGTATCCATTTGATTTTGGTGCAGATATGTAATCTTTAAATCGCCCAGGAACACCAGTCCATCTTTGATGCACAGCTCCTAATGCACGATAGGCATTATCTTCGTTTTCTGTAATAATTCTAAAACCATATATATCAGATAGCCTAGAGAAACTTTGCTGCTTTTCTTCCATCTTTCTCCAAATGGAATATGGTTTTTTTTCACGCCCTGTAATACTTGCCTCAATATTGTTAGCTGATAATAAACTACGTACATCTTTTATAATTGAAGGTATTAGATCTTCAGATTGATCTCTTAAATTAATAAACCGGCGTATAATTGAATTTCTGGCTTCGGGATTTAAAACCTTGAATGCTAAATCTTCTAACTCTTCACGCATCCACTGCATACCCATTCGCCCTGCCAATGGAGCAAATATATCCATTGTCTCTCGTGCTTTACTAATCTGCTTTTCAGGTTTCATATGCTTGATAGTCCGCATATTGTGCAGCCTATCACCCAACTTTACCAACAAAACTCTCAAATCTTGAGACATGGCAAGTAACAATTTTCGAAAATTTTCTGCTTGCTTTGCCTGCACAGAAGACAGTTCTAAATTTGTTAACTTTGTAACTCCATCAATTAATTGAGCAATTTCAACCCCAAATAATTCTGTAAGTTCTTTGAAAGTGGCATCTGTATCTTCTAATGTGTCATGTAAAAGAGCCGTTATAATAGTATCATCGTCAAGTTTTTGACCTGCAAGAATAATTGCTACTTCAATTGGGTGAGTAAAATATAGCTCACCTGATTGGCGTCTTTGCTTTGAATGCTTTTCCTTACCGTATTCATAAGCACGACGTATAAGGTCTTCATTACATTTTGGATTGTATGTTCGAACATGATCAACAAGTGTTTGAATATCGATCATTTAACAGGCTCCCAGAAATAGGCCGAAGCCCACTTACTTTGATTCCTGAGCTTCCATGAGTGCACGCAATAAATTTTCATCATTCATGCCATCATCTGGTTCGTCATCAGCTCCACCCATCAACAAAGCCATTTCATCTTCTTCAGGTTCATCAACTTCAATCTGTGTTTGGTAACTTTGTACAGCTGCTTCATGCAAGTTTGATGCACTTAGTGTCTCATCAGCAATTTCACGCAATGCAACGACCGGATTTTTATCATTGTCACGCGGAACAGTTATTTCTGACCCAGAAGATATTTCACGTGCACGATGTGCAGCTAGCATAACTAAGTCAAAACGATTTGGTACTTTATCAACGCAATCTTCTACTGTTACACGTGCCATCAGGAAACTCCAAATTTAAGATATCTTTAGAAAGCCGTTACTTACGGTGTTTTTATAAAAATGGCAAGAGCCGTTAGAGGAAACTGATTAAGCAAAACAGCTAATTCCAATTGACAACTCAGGCGCTAATTCATTTAGCATTTCTTGAGAAGTTTTATTAAAAATTGGGTGCTTCCAATTGGGTGCAACATCACCCAAAGGTATTAAAACGAAAGGCCTATCTTGAATTCGAGGATGCGGTAAAATTAATTGATCAGGTGTTTTTATTTTTTGCATATCAAGTGGCATATTCAACCATCTATTTACATATATAGCACTTGGAATAACGTTATTTTCAAAATCCAACAAGTCAATATCAAGGGTTCTTTGGCCCCATCTTTTCATTCTAGTTCTTCCAAAATCTTCTTCGATAAGGTGCATTCTATTCAACAAATCCCCTGGTAAAAGATGAGTTTTTCCAGATAGTACACAGTTAATAAAATCAGGACCTGATTCAACAGGAAATGCAGGAGTTTTATAAAATTTACTGATATTTACATTAGTAATAAATTCACTGGTTAGCGATTTTATTGCATCCACAAGTAGATCATATGATTCTTTTAAATCATTAGATGCATTAGAACCCATAGCTATTAATACTCTTTTAGGATGAGATTTTAACATTAAATATTGATTAAATAACTTTGCTGGTTAATGATTAAGTCTATTTCTTAAATACTTTATATTATAAATAAACAACTAATTTTAACCACAACCTTATAAAGGATAGCGCATGAATTATAGTGATGAGAGAACTGCACTATTTATTGATGGGTCAAATCTTCATGCATCAGCAAAAGCTTTAAACCTTGAGATTGATTACAAAAAATTAAGAAATGAATTCATCAAACGAGGAAAACTTCTGCGAGCTTACTATTACACAGCTTTAATTGAAAACGAAGAAAACTCTCCACTTCGACCACTTGTTGATTGGCTAACATACAACGGTTACACAATAGTTTCAAAACCTGCAAAAGAATTTACAGATTCTGCTGGTCAAAAAAGAATCAAAGGAAATATGGATATTGAATTAGCAATTGATGCGATGGAATTAGCGCCTAATATTGACCATATAATTATATTTTCAGGCGATGGTGACTTTCAATCATTAGTTAAATCTTTACAGCGCCAAGGAGTTCGCGTTTCAGTAGTTTCTACCACTCGTTCGCACCCTCCAATGATTGCTGACGAACTGCGTAGACAAGCAGATAATTATATTGATCTGGAAGAATTGCGAGATGTTATAAGCCAGAATTAGGATAGGGATTATAATTAAAATCCATTGTGCAATTGCTTGATATTAGTTTAAAATAACATTCATGACAAAACCAAATTTAGAACTCTATCTTGCCGCGCCACGAGGATTTTGTGCAGGTGTTGATCGTGCTATTAAAATTGTTGAAATGGCAATTGAAAAATGGGGCGCGCCAATTTTTGTAAGGCATGAAATAGTACATAATAAATATGTCGTTGATGAGTTACGCTCAAAAGGGGCAATATTTGTTGAAACCCTCGAAGAATGTCCTTCAGATAGGCCTGTGATATTCTCAGCACATGGAGTTCCTAAATCTATTCCAGCTGAAGCTAGTGCTCGTAAAATGGTTTTTGTAGACGCTACTTGCCCACTTGTAAGCAAAGTACATATCGAAGCTGAGCGCCATTATTCAAATGGATTACAAATGGTAATGATAGGACACGAAGGGCACCCTGAAACTATTGGGACAATGGGTCAATTGCCTAAAGGGGAAGTTCTTTTAGTTGAAACCCCCGAAGACGTTACTAAAATAACACCTCGAAACATCGAAAAACTCGCATATATTACACAAACTACACTTTCGGTTGATGATACAATTGAAATAGTCAAAAAGCTTAAAGCTCGTTTCCCAAGTATTGTCGGACCACACAAAGAAGATATTTGTTATGCAACAACAAATCGTCAAGAAGCAGTTAAAGCAGTTTCGCCAAAAGTTGATGCTTTATTGGTAATTGGCGCTCCAAATTCCTCAAATTCAAAACGACTGGTTGAAGTTGGTAAATCATCAGGGTGTAAGTACTCTCAAATGGTTCAGCGCGCCTCAGACATCGACTGGCGAGCACTGAAAGGGGTGAAATCAATCGGAATAACCGCTGGTGCTTCTGCCCCAGAAATATTGATAAATGAGGTTATATTGGCAATATCTAGCCGTTTTAATGTGACCCAAAAAATTGTTGAAACCGCTGTGGAAAATATTGAGTTCAAAGTACCAAGAATTTTACGCGAAACATTATGACATCAAAAATACCAAAGCCTGCTAAAATATTTGGATTACTTGGTTTATTACCATTCTTAATTGCACTTTTTTCAACAATTAATGCAAATCTATATTTTTTATTAGTATCATATTTCAAAATAAATATTAATGAACTTCAGATTATATACTCAACAATTATACTGTGCTTTATGTCAGGCACATATTGGGGCATTTCATCAAATGCAAAAAATCAAGATGTATTGCCCTATACACTCTCAATATTACCAACACTTTATATTTTAGGCATTCATCTTTATTTTGATGAATATATTTTACCTTTGATTGGTTTTGGCTTCATTTTATTAATACCTATTGATATATATTTTTCCAAATCTAAGATGGCCCCTAAGTGGTGGCTATTATTAAGAATTCCCCTATCTGTTGCAGTGTTTGGGATCTTGATTATTTACAGCATCTTAAAATAAATATTAACATTAATGGAGTAAGGTTTGGACACAGAAACTATCAAATATTATGATAAATCTGCTGAGTCTTACCTTGATAAAGTATGCAATACATATCCAGACAGTGACCTTTTATCATTTATAAATTCAATTAAGTCTGGAGGAACAGTATTAGATCTTGGATGCGGACCAGGAAATTCCTCAGCTATGATGCAGAGTGCTGGGTTAAATGTTCATGCATCTGATTGTAGTCAAAAAATGGTAGATATCGCAAAAAATAAATTTAATGTTGATGCAATAAAGGCTGAGTTTAAAGAACTTTCAGAAATCAATTTATATGATGGCGTATGGGCTAACTTTTCTTTGCTTCATGCGCCAAGGTCTGAAATGCTATCAAATTTGAAAAAAATTAACAGATCGTTAAAGAAAAAAGGATATCTGCATATTGGATTGAAAATTGGAAACGGTGAAAAACGTGATGCTTTAGGGCGACAGTACATATATTATCAACCAAAAGAATTAAAGTCTCTTCTAATTTCAGCAGGATTTACTATAAATACAATACGCTTGGATATGGATGGAGCAATTTCAATGACAGGCATGATAGAACCTTTTATGATCGTGACTGCTTATGCCTGACCTCTATGCTTATACGGATGGTGCATGCTCTGGGAATCCTGGACCTGGAGGATGGGGTGTACTTATGATCGCCAAAGAGGGTGCGAAAATCATAAAAACAAAGAATTTATCTGGTGGAACTGCCGAAACTACTAATAACCAAATGGAATTAACCGCTGCTATTATGGCGCTAGAAGCATTGGCAAAGCCCAGTAAGATTACAGTAATCACAGATAGTTCATATGTAAAAGATGGTATTACAAAATGGATTTTTGGTTGGAAAAAAAATGGTTGGAAAACTGCTGCTAAAAAATCTGTAAAAAATGAAGAGCTTTGGAAACGTTTAGAATTAGCTACAGAACTACACGATGTATCATGGGAATGGATTAAAGGGCATGCTGGTCATTTTGAAAATGAGCAGGCTGATGAATTGGCTCGTAATGGAATGGAACCATTTAAGAGTTAGTTTAATTTTGCATTTGGGAAGCTATAGCCAAGTAAAAAATCCTTAATATCCATTGCACCTTTACCTGCTCTTTGAAGTCGCGTTAATTTTACAGCGCCACTTTGACAAGCAATTATTGCATGATCCAATATTTCACCGGGAAAACCGGAACCCTCAACAACTTCACTCATTAACACTTTGATTCTTTGCTCTCCATCATCGAACCACGCCCCTGGAAATGGTGATAATCCTCTAATTTGTCGATCAATTTCAATGGCTGATTTATTCCAGTCAATTTTAGATTCATTTTTGTCAATTTTTGAAGCATAAATAATTCCTATATCTGATTGAGGAACTGCTTCCAAAAAAGCATATTTTTTGAGTACATCTACAATACATTGTGAGCCAATATGAGCTAATCGATCATGCAAAACTGCTGTTGTATCAGAAGGTAATATTTCAGTTTCTTTGTGATAAAGAACATCACCTGTATCGAGTCCAGCATCCATTTGCATGATACATATTCCAGTACTAGCATCCCCAGAGATGATTGCTCTGTGTATGGGAGCAGCGCCCCGCCACCTAGGCAGAAGGCTTGCATGAATATTCAAACAGCCTTTATCGACTGAATCCAAGATTTCTTGAGGTAATATTAAACCATACGCAACAACAACTGCAATATCTGCCTTTAAAGCAGCAAAATTGGAAACTGCTTCCTTACTTTTAAAGTTTACTGGATGCCTTACATCCAATCCTAATTCAAGCGCACGACTATGAACTGGTGTTAATCGTTCCTTTTTGCCACGTCCTGCAGGACGGGGCGGCTGACAATAAACAGCTACAACATCATGACCAGCAGAAATAATAGAACTCAAAATAGGCACAGAGAACTCTGGAGAGCCCATAAAAATTATTCGCATTACTTCAATCCTTGCTTTGACAACTTTTGCGATTTATTTATTAACATCTTACGCTTTGTAGAACTTAAATGTTCAAAAAACATTTTCCCATTTAGGTGATCAATTTGATGTTGCACAGACACTGCCCAAAGCCCAACAAAATCTCGTTCAATTTGGTTTCCATTTTTATCAATATAGCTGACTGTTACTGCTCTTGGACGCTTTATATTTGCCCATACACCTGGAAGATTCGGGCTTCCTTCTTGATTCTCTATATAAACACCAGAAGAATATAATATTTTTGGATTAGCCATTTCAAATGGTTCAACTTTACCATCTCCAACATCGACAACAGCCAAAGATCGCATAATACCGATTTGGCATGCGGCAAGACCAATACCAGGCATATTGTACATGCTGTCAAACATATCTTTCCATACTTCATGGTCTTTATCAGTTATAGAACTTATAAGCTCACATTTTACTGATAAACGTTTATCGGGGTACCGAATAAACTTTTTAATAGCCATTAAGTAAGTGCCAATTCTTTTTTCAATTTAACCATTTTCTTTGTCATCATTGATCGCTTCATTCTACTCAAATGATCAATAAATAAAACTCCATTTAAATGGTCTAATTCATGCTGTGCACATGTAGCCCAAAGACCATCAAAAAGCTCATCATGTTGTTTCCCATCAATGTCTAGAAATGACATCCTAACTTGCTTTGGTCTTTCAACATCTTCAAACAAATCAGGTAATGATAAGCAACCCTCAGAATATGTGTTTAACTCTTCAGAAACCGAAATAATTTCAGGATTTATTAGTACTAACGGTTGGTTATCAGATTCACTATCAGTACAATCCATAACGAAAATCCTTGCATCTGAAGCGACTTGTGGGGCAGCCAAGCCAACGCCTGGTGCATCATACATTGTCTCAATCATCGAATCTGCCAATTTTCTAGTTTCTGCATCTACAGATTGCACAGGAACACATAGCTTTTTAAGTCTCGGGTCAGGGTGTAAAAGAATAGGTAATAATGACATGTAATGGATTTATGTTAAAGTAAGTATATGTTCAAGTTATAAGCATATGTTAATATAGCTTACTATCTAAAATTATTAGATGATTGGAATTAATTTACTTTAAGTAATGATCTAGACATCTTAGAATTCATTTAACTTTAAATTAATCTAAGATTTTTAAATGCAATTTGATAATACATATTTTAACAAACTTAATGATTTTTATGCAGAATGTGATGCAAATATTCCTCCTAATCCAGAATTAATAAAATTTAATAAAGATCTGGCAACTCAATTAGGGATCAATACAAAAAATATAAATCTAACCAGTATCTTTTCTGGGAGTGAAAAGCCTAAAGGTGCAAACACTCTTGCACAAATTTATGCAGGACATCAGTTCGGGCATTTCAACCCACAGCTTGGTGATGGTAGAGCGCTTCTTCTTGGCGAAGTGATTTCTAAAAAAGGTAAAAGAATTGATATCCAATTAAAAGGCTCCGGGCGAACACCATTTTCTAGAAATGGTGACGGCAAAGCTGGACTAGGTCCAGTCTTAAGAGAATATTTAGTTTCTGAAGCAATGTATGCTCTTGGTGTGCCGACTACTAGAGCACTGGCCGCGATATCTACTGGAGAAAACATTCAAAGAGATACTAATAAAAAAGGTGCAATTTTAACCCGAACTGCAAGCAGCCATATTCGAATTGGGACATTTCAATTTTTTGCTTCTAGAAAAGAAAATAGTAAACTAAAAAAACTTGCTGATTATACTATAGCCCGTCATTATCCAGATGCCAAAAATTATGAAAATCCGTACTTAGAATTATTAAGGAATGTAGCTAATAACCAAGCTTATTTAATATCAAAATGGATGGGCTTAGGTTTCATCCATGGCGTTATGAATACAGATAATACAACATTATCAGGTGAGACTATCGATTATGGGCCATGTGCATTTATGGATTTTTACGACCCAAAAACCGTTTTTTCATCAATAGACAGAAATGGTAGATATGCATTCTCTAATCAACCACTTATTGCCAGATGGAATATGGCAAGACTAGCGGAAACATTACTACCGTTAATAAATAGTGATGCAAATAAAGCAATTGAAGCTGCAACAGAAATAATAGAAAATTTTTCTGATATATATGAAAAATTCTGGCTCATGGAAATGCGTAGAAAATTTGGCTTTAACAAAAATAAAGAGAGTGATGCTGAATTATTTGATAGTTTTTTTGAAACTATGACAAATAACCAAGTCGATTTTACACAATCATTTTGTGCATTGGCTGACTTAGCAGAGGGCAATCCCACTAAACTACGTAATCTTTATTTAGACACAAAACTTTTGGATGAATGGATAAATATATTTAATAAACGTAGTTCAATTGAGAAAAATTTAGCAATAAATATTCGCAAAGAAAATCCCATATTTATCCCCAGAAATCATTTAGTAGAGGCAGCTCTAAACGCAGCAGAATTGGAAGACGACTATTCACAGTTTCAACAACTTTTAGAAATAGTCACTAGTCCCTTCGATGAAAGACCTAATAAAGAAATCTATTCAAACCCACCAATTATGGTAAACTCTGATTATAAAACATTTTGTGGGACTTAGTATAATTTACTAAGAAAGCTTAAAGTCATGCAACATCAAGGAAATGCACAATATGAATTTTGATAAAGCAATAAATCGTATTAATACACATTCTGATAAATGGGATATGATGGAAGAAAATTATGGAGTTGATCCTACAAAAGGCACACCAATGTGGGTAGCCGATATGGATTTTGAACCACCAATTGAAGTTAATAACGCTTTATCATTGATGGCTAAACAAGGTGTATATGGATATTATGGCAATGATAAAAGTTACCGTGAAGCCATTGTAGGTTGGATGGGCCGGCGACATAATTGGGATGTGGACCCAGATCATATTTTTTCTACGCATGGCCTCGTAAATGGAACCGCTTTATGTGTCCAGTCCTTCACAAATGTAGGTGATAGTATCGTTTTATTTACGCCAGTTTATCACGCTTTTTCCCGAGTAATAAATGCAGCCGATCGCAAAGTTATCGAATGTGAACTCGAAATAAATAATGGGCGTTATGAAATGAATTTTGATAAGTATGACTCTCAGATGGATGGTAGTGCAAAAATGGTTATACTGTGTTCACCCCATAATCCAGGTGGGCGCATTTGGTCTATTGCTGAACTCAAACAAGTAGCCGCATTTGCGGAAAAACATAATTTAATTTTGATATCTGATGAAATACATCATGATATAACTTTTGGCTCTAAGCATACAGTAATGCAAAATGCAGCACCTGAAATATCAGAACGATTGGTTATGATGACTGCAGCCACTAAAACTTTCAACATTGCAGGCTGCCATACGGGCAATATAATAATAGTTGATAATAAATTACGCGCAAAATTCGCAAAAACAATGAAGGCAACAGGTACTTCACCTAATTCATTTGGATTATATATGGCAGAAGCTGCCTATAAATATGGCGACAAGTGGGTAGATGAGTTATGTGAATATTTAGACGGAAACAGAAAAATACTAGATGATACAATTGCGAAAATTCCTGGTGTTAAATCTATGGAGCTAGAAGCAACATATTTATCTTGGGTAGATTTTTCAGGTACTGGAATGTGTAAAGCTGATTATATTGATCGCGTTCAAAAACAGGCTCAAATAGCTTCAAGCCATGGAGATACATTTGGCACTGGTGGGGAAACTTTTTTACGATTTAATTTTGCCACACAACGTGAGGTATTATCCAAAGCAATGGAACGCCTTCAGAAGGCGTTCAATGATTTGCAATAATGTCTTGGGCGTTGCAATTATCCAGACACTTTGCCATATGTAATATAAGACAAACAAACAAAGAAAATTTTTATGCAAAACTACCTTGAATTTGAGAAGCCCCTTGCAGAGATAGAAAGCAAGGCTGCTGAATTACGCTTGATGGCTGAAAAATCTGAAGACGACGTAAACGTGGATGCTGAAGCAAGTGCACTTGATAAAAAAGCACAAAGTATGCTTCAAGAGTTGTATAAAAATCTTAATCCATGGCGAAAATGCCAAGTGGCTCGTCATCAAGATCGTCCACATTGTAAAGATTACATCCAAGAACTTTTTACAGAATATACTCCTCTTCAAGGCGATAGAAACTTTGCTGATGATGCTGCAGTAATGGGTGGTTTAGCTCGCTTTGAAGATCAGCCAGTTGTAGTTATTGGTCATGAAAAAGGCTATGATACAACATCACGGATCAAACGAAATTTTGGCATGGCCCGACCAGAAGGTTATAGAAAAGCAATCAGATTGATGGAAATGGCTGATAAATTTGGATTACCAATAATCACTTTAGTCGACACACCAGGTGCATACCCTGGAAAAGGTGCGGAAGAACGGGGTCAATCTGAAGCTATAGCAAGATCTACTGAAAAATGTCTGCAAGTTCGCGTTCCATTAATATCCATCATAACAGGTGAAGGTGGATCAGGCGGTGCAGTAGCTTTTGCAACTGCTGATAAATTATTAATGTTAGAACATTCTGTATACTCTGTTATTTCTCCAGAAGGATGTGCTTCAATTTTATGGAAAGACTCGGAAAAAATGCGCGAAGCAGCAGAAGCACTTCGCCTTACAGCACAAGATTTAAAAAAATTGGGCGTTGCTGATAAGGTAATGAAAGAGCCTCTTGGTGGTGCACAAAGAGATCATAAAGAAACATACAAAGTTGTAAAAAAAGGTATATCTGAAGCTTTAAAAGAGCTCCAATCAAAGAAGCCTGACGCATTGTTAAAAGAACGGCGTAAAAAATTCTTGGAATTGGGATCTAAGTCTCTATGATTTTACATAAATAATACTTTTTTATATTCTACCAAAGCGTTTCTTCGGAACGTTTTGGCCAAGAATGATCATATTTACTACCATCCACTTCTGAATTAGTCATCTCTTCTAATATTTGCCCTGCAGTTGGTAAATTTACAAGTTCCGGCCAGCTATCATTTTTCCATATTTCAGATCGACTGAAAGCTTTAGCACATTGAAAATAAATTTCTTGAATTTCAAATAGTATTATTGAACGTGGTATATTTTTATTTTTTTCAAATGATTCAATCAATTCTTCATCTAATGTAATTTTGGCAGTTCCATTAATTCGGATAACAATATTTGCACCCCCAACAATCAACATTAAAGAAGCCCTTGGATCATTCACAATATTCCTCAAGCTATCTATACGATTATTTCCTCTCCAATCAGGTATTAATAGATTTTTTTCATTAAGCTCTCGAACAACATTAGAATTATCACCCCTTGGACTAGCATCAACACCATTAGGCCCAACTGTTGCTAAGGTACACAATGATGATGCTTGAATCCATTTACGATAAGTTGGAGTTATATGATCAGAGACTTTTCTTAATGAAGCAACACTTGGTGAACCATAAATCTTCTCAAGTTCATCTATTGATTTAATAAATTTCATTAATGATTCATCCTTATTTCAATATAGCTTCCGCCATTAAATCATTTGAAGCTTTTTCAATGTTTTTTTCGATGTATTTTACAAAACTCTTTGTTTGCAGATCGTTTGGTACTTCGCCTAAATATTCCAATACAACAGTGCCTCGCTTTCGAAGTAAGCTGTGTTTTGGCCAATACATTCCTACATTTGTTGCAGCCAAAATACACCTTCGATTCATACGTTGACACACCACTGCAGCTCCTACTTTGTAAGGCATTACCTTTCCTGGAGCGACACGAGTTCCTTGAGGATAAATTACAAGTTGCGTATCTTGATCACTTTTTTCTAATCCAGACATCATTTGAGAAACTGCTTTTCCTTTACCACCTCTTTTTACAGGGGCTACTCCAAGTCTTTTCCCATAGAACCCAACAATTGGAAAATATGTTAGTTCTTGTTTCATTACAAAATTCACGTTTTCTAAATAATAGGCATGTAATATAACATCAAAAAAACTTTGGTGTTTTGATGCAATCACAACATTTCCAGTTGGAACTTCCCCCCTTAATTCAACCTTAAGACCACAAATAATCCTTGCTAAAAGTATTACAGATCCAGCAAAGTTCCTTACAACCCAATAAGTTGCCTTACGTGAAAAAAGTGATGGTATGGCTCCCAATACCGCAAATAACGTCATTGATAAGTACATTGAAAATATAAATATCAAAGACAACAAAAATTGTATAACAACCAACTAGATACTCCCTGTAATTAGCCTCATGTGATTGCCAAATTTATAAACAACCTTTATTTTGAAATTCTATATTGGACTATAAAGTAAAGCATAATAAGATAGTAATAATAACCAAAAGAAAATTTCTTATTTCATCCTATAATATGCGAATTAATTAAACAAAACATATTATAAATAAAACAGAGCGCAATATGCAGATAGATTGTCCAAACTGTGACGCACGATATGATATTTCTGAAAATATAACTTTAGAAATTGAACATATTCTACAGTGCACAAACTGTTTGGAAATTTGGAAATATACTTTTCCAAAAACTCAAGAAAACAATGGGCATAAGAACGTTAAGGATAACAAACTTCATCCCCAGATATCATCTGACATTCAATCTATACTCCAAGAAGAAGCAGCATATTCAAAAAATACAAAAAGTCTGAATAAAGGTGGAAGCATTACTTCTAAAAAACTTAATATATCAAAGAAAGACCTTCAAAAACTTAATCTAAAGATAGAAGCTAATAGCTCTATCAGTATGCTATCTTCAAAACACAAAAAATCTAAATCCTCCAAAAATGGTATTAAACTTTTAAGCAATAAATTTTCTAAATTAATAATTGGAATATTTCTTATTTTAACAATTGCAACTGGCACATATGTTTTTGCTCCAGAAATATCAAAGCATATCCCTCAAGCTGAAAATTCATTAAAAATATATAAATCAAAGGTCACTTATGTTTTTTCAAACATAAAAAATAGCTATATGGAATTTGTTTTTCCAAAAATTGATAAATTTCTATAATCAACCGATTAGTTTTCATTTAATAGAAAATTAGAGCCAGTCAGGAATAATATCTCTTTTTATTATAGCTTCGATACTTGGGCGATCCCGTATTATAGAAAATTGATCTCCATACACTAAAACCTCAGGTATAAGAGGTCGTGTATTATACTCAGATGCCATAACGGCGCCGTACGCTCCTGCTGAGCGAAATGCAACCATCTCTCCATCAGCAACTGGAGTTAATGCTCTTTTATTTGCAAATGTATCACCAGTTTCACATACTGGGCCAACAATATCATAATCTCTTATTTCAGGACTCCCAGTAGTTTCAATAACAGGAATAATTTCATGATAAGCTTCATACATTGCTGGTCGTATGAGATCGTTCATTGCAGCATCAACAATCATAAAATCACGCCCTTCACCAGATTTATTATAAATTACAGACGACACCATTAAACCAGCATTTCCAGCTAATAATCTGCCTGGTTCTATTTCAATCTCACAATCAAGATCACCAACAGTTTCGTGAATAACTTTTGCATAATCTTCAGGTGTAGGTGGTATTTGGTTTGAATTCTCATAAGGTATACCCAATCCACCACCTAAATCTAAACGCCTAATATTATGACCGTCTTGTCTTAACTCTTTTGTTAATTCAGCAACTTTTTTATACGCCAATCTGAAGGGTTCTAAATCTGTTAATTGTGAACCTATGTGAACATCAATACCAACAACATCAATTCCCTCCATAGATGCTGCTATTGAATATACTTCTTGAGCTTTTGAAATTGGAATACCAAATTTGTTTTCAGATTTACCAGTGGCTATTTTGGCATGTGTTTTAGCATCAACATCTGGATTAACACGCAACGTAATAGGAGCTATTGCACCCAGTGATAAAGCTACTTCATTTAATACTTTTAATTCTGCTTCACTTTCAACATTAAATTGTCGGATACCATTCTTTATAGCTAATGCCATTTCTTCACGAGTTTTACCAACGCCAGAAAATACAATTTTATCCCCAGATATACCTGCTGCTTTAGCCCTTAAGTATTCACCACCAGAAACGACATCCATTCCTGCGCCTAAATTCCCTAAAATCTTTAAAATAGCAATGTTTGAATTTGCTTTCATTGCATAACAAATAAGGTGTTTCATTCCATTCAAAGCTTCATCAAATACTCGGAAATGACGCATTAAAGTAGCCTGAGAATAAACGTAAAAAGGTGTGCCAACTGCAGCTGCTATTTCTGTTATAGCAACATCTTCAGCATGCAAAATACCTTCATGGTATAAAAAATGATCCATAATTACCTACTTAATAGAGCGCGAGCGTAAGAATAAATATAGTGGTAAACCACACGAAACACCAACGCCAAAAGTTGCAATAAAGCATACTATGAAAACCCACCAATCTTTTCGCGGTACTATTTCTGAAGCTATCCAAATAATTAAAACAGTAGCTGAAATTGTTAAATCCCACATTAAACCACGTGCTGCTTCATTAACAGTCCAAGCAGAAACAATTCCACTCCATGAATAACCAAATTCATTAAACCATGCTAAGAAATGCATCATAGGTTTAATGCCACCCAATATAGCTAAAATTAAATAAATTAATCGCATGAAAGACATGACACACCCTCATCAATGGGCAAAGGGTCACCTTTTATCCCACAACCGTTGATACTTGAAATTAAAAATAATGCAAAAAATAGTTTATAAATCATGATAGAACTTCTCTCCACCGAGCTATCTGCATCCGCACCTGTTTAGGAGCTGTTCCTCCATAACTTTGACGACTTGCAACAGAATTTTGAACTCCTAAAAAATTGAATACATCAACGTTAATTTTTTCATTTACCTTTTGCATCTCTTTGAGGCTTAAATCAGGTAGATCACACCCTTTTTCCTCTGCTTTTGCTACCAAAGCTCCTGTAATATGATGTGCTTCTCTAAATGGCATTCCCAAGTCTCGAACCAACCAATCAGCTAAATCAGTAGCTGTTGAAAACCCTGATGAGGCTGCACTTTCAAGAGATGCAATATTAGGCTTCATATCTGATACCATTCCAGTCATTGCTGCGAGTGCCAGCATCAGGCTGTCAGAGGCGTCGAATACCTGTTCTTTATCTTCTTGCATATCTTTTGAATAAGCTAGAGGTAGACCTTTCATAACCATTAAAAGCCCCACTAATGATCCTGTAATACGGCCAACTTTAGCTCGAATTAACTCCGCCGCATCTGGATTTTTTTTCTGAGGCATAATAGATGAACCCGTGCTAAATTTGTCAGATAAAGTAACAAATTTAAACTGAGCAGAAGACCAAATAACTAACTCTTCTGCAAAACGAGATAAATGAGTAGCACAAATTGATGATGCACTTAAGAACTCTAATGCAAAATCACGATCAGAAACCGCATCTAATGAATTTGCCGAGGGCGCACTAAAGCCTAGTGCATGAGCAGTATCATGTCTATCAATGGGGAAACCAGTACCAGCAAGAGCAGCTGCTCCTAACGGGCTTTCATTCATTCGAGCTCTAGCATCTGAAAAACGAGAACGATCTCTTGCAAACATTTCGACATATGCCATCATATGGTGTCCCCAAGTAACTGGTTGAGCTACTTGTAAATGAGTAAAGCCAGGCATAACAATCTCAGCGCCTTCGTCAGCTTGGTTTATTAATGCTTTCATCAACTCTGATAAGCCTTCAATTATTGCATCACATTGATCACGTGTCCACAATTTGAAATCTGTTGCAACTTGGTCATTCCTTGAACGCCCCGTATGCAATCGACCAGCAGGCTCACCAATTATTTCTTTTAAACGGCTTTCAATATTCATATGAATATCTTCTAATGCTTTTGAATACTCAAAAGTTCCATTTTCAATTTCTGACAAGATTATAAGAAGTCCTTCTTTTATGGCTTCTGCATCAGTCTCAGTAATTATATTTTGTTTGGCCAACATTGCAGAATGGGCAATCGATCCTGCAATATCTTGAACTGCCATCCTCTTGTCAAAATCAATAGATGCATTAATTGACTCCATTATGGCATCTGGACCGCTTGCGAAACGTCCGCCCCACATTGCATTTGATGAATTTTTATCAGACATATAATTAATACCATTTTAAAGGAGCCACATTGTGACTAAAATTAGAATTCTCTGCGCAACGCTTTATACCTTGCTGGCAGTAGGTGCAAATCCTTTGACAGCTAATACGCTTAATGTGGATAATCTTTTAAATATGCGTTCAGGGGATATGCGCTTAGTAGCTATTCACACAGAGCCAAAAGCTATGGTTAATACAACTTTTTCTGATGAAAATGATAATTCTTTAAACCTGTCTAATTATAACGGTAAAGTTATTCTTTTAAACCTTTGGGCAACATGGTGTGCGCCATGCAGAGCTGAAATGCCATCTCTTGATGCAATAAATAAAAAAATTAGTACCGATAAGTTTGAGGTTGTCACAATAGCCGTAGGGCGTAATTCAATTCCAATAATGAAACAATTTTTTAAAGAAAACTCAATCACATCACTGACACTTCACAGAGATCCAAAAATGAAATTAGCTGCATCTTTTGGAGTTCGTGGATTACCAGCAACATTGATTCTAAATCCTGAAGGGCAAGAAATTGCCAGAATTCAACGTGAAGCAGATTGGTTTTCTCAAGATGCCATAAATTTATTGGAAGCTATAATCCAAAGCTATGAATGAAAATATCTAAAAATTAATTATATTTAAGGTGTAATCTAAATAATTTTGAGATTTTGTGGTGCGAGCGGGGGGACTTGAACCCCCACGCCCATACGGACAACAGATTTTAAGTCTGGCGCGTCTACCATTCCGCCACGCTCGCATCACGTGGACCTTGTGGCGTGAAAAATCAAGTTTGTAAACTCAATTTCGCAAATTTTAGAAAAAATCTTCACCCATTTGATCTCTAAGGCGTTTAGCCATGCCTGAAGCCATCTCAACGCCCTCATTCACATGACATATTATTTCATCCTTAAGAACTTCAGATCCATCAGGTCGTATAACTTCACCACGTAAACGCATTTTTTGGCCATCTAATTCTGCAAGACCAGCAATAGGTGTTTGACATGATCCATCTAATTCTGCCAACAAAGTACGCTCAGCTGCCAATCGCAAAGACGCTGACTTATCATTAATTTTTGTTAAAATTTCAGCTATTTCGGTATCACCTTCGCGTTGCTCAATGCCAATACAACCTTGGGCAATTGCTGGAAGCATATCATCAGGTTCAATTGGATTTGAGATTTCATTACGACCTAACCGGTTCAAACCCGCACAGGCCAAGAAAGTTGCTTCAGCAACCCCCTCATTAAGTTTACGTAATCTTGTTTGAACATTACCCCGAAATTCAACAATTTTTAAATCTGGTCTTTTATTTAATAATTGTGCACGGCGTCGTAAACTTGAAGTACCTACAGTAGCACCTTTTGGTAATTCGTTTATATTTTTATATTTAGTAGAAATAAACGAATCGCGCACATCCTCCCGTGGTAGATAACAACTGAGCTTCAACCCTTCTGGACAAATAACTGGCATATCTTTCATTGAGTGAACTGCAATATCAATACCATAATCTAACATCGCATCTTCAATCTCTTTAGTAAATAAACCTTTACCTCCAACTTCGCTTAATGGTCGGTCCTGTATTTTATCACCACTTGTTTTGATAACTGTTATTTTGAAACAACTTTCATCTAATCCAGTTGAACGTATTAATCTCCCCATTGTTTCGTGAGCTTGTGCCAATGCTAACGGAGAACCTCGTGTTCCGATGACTAAAGGGGAATTTGGTGTAAATCTCATATCTTCTTGATAACCTCCTGCGACATTCGCTTCAATGGTAATGATTACACTTTCCTATGTGACATATCCTCGCTAAAACACATAAATGGAAACAAAAAATAAATTAATTATTCGTGCATTAAATGGTGAAAAACTCTCTACGCCCCCTGTCTGGATGATGCGTCAAGCAGGTCGCTATTTACCTGAATATAAAGCAACGCGCTCTTTAGCCGGTGATTTTTTATCACTTTGCTATAATCCAGAGTTAGCAACTGAGGTTACCTTACAACCAATTAGAAAATACGGCTTTGATGCTGCTATATTATTTGCTGACATTTTACTAATTCCTCAAGCACTCGGAGCAAAACTATGGTTTGTGACTGGTGAGGGACCACGATTATCGACCATTACAGACCAAAATGATTTTGATTTACTTGGCGATATAGAAAATATTGATCAAGTTCTTTCTCCAATATATGAAACTGTCCGTAAATTATCATCAGTATTACCTGATGAAACAACTTTAATTGGATTTGCTGGCGCACCCTGGACGGTAGCGACATACATGATTGCAGGGCGTGGAACACCAAATCAAAAACCAGCTTTAGATTTGATCAAAACAAATCCAGAAGTTTTTGATTTATTAATAAATAAAATTACGCACGCCACAGTGCATTATTTATCTAAACAGATTGATGCTGGTGCTGAAGTTGTGAAAATATTTGATAGTTGGGCTGGATCATTAAAGGGCGAACTATTTGAACGATATTGCATTGAACCATCCAAAATAATTTCTGATGAATTGAGAAAAATTCATCCAAATATCAAAATAATTGGATTTCCCCGTGGAGCAACAAATAACGGCTATCTTAATTATGCTCAATCAACGGCTGTTGATTGCGTCGCAATTGATAGCTCAGTTGATACTCAGTGGGCAGCAAATGAGCTACAAAAAGTAACCTGTGTACAAGGGAATTTAGATCAAAAGTTACTAGTTTCTGGTGGGCAAACTCTCATTAACGAAACAAAAAGAATTGTAAAAGCATTATCAAACGGGCCACATATATTTAACCTAGGTCACGGAATTACACCAGACGCAGATCCCAGCAATGTAACGAAGATGATAGAGGCCATAAGAAATTAATTTCAAAAAGGGTTTGTCGTGACAGAACAAAATCAAGAAGCGGAAAACTGGCGCGGCATATTATGGGCAATGCTTTCAGTGATAGGCGCTTCAGCGATGGCAATATCTGTTCGTGGAGCATCTCTAGGACTGGACACTAGATTACTTGTTGGGTATCGCCTTTTTTTTACTTTAATTCTAATTGGAATACTTATTTTAATCGTTCCAAGATTACGCTCAAAAGTACATTTCAAACAACCACGTGCTCACTTAATTCGTGGAATTTTAATGGCATTTTCAGTTCACTTAGGTTTTTATACATTATCGATTGTACCACTTGCTGCTGCAGCAATACTATTTGCTACAGCACCAATATTTGCGACTATAATTAGTGTGGCAATGGGAAGGGAAACAATTGGTATCCGCCGTACTTTAGCCATTTTAGTTGGGTTTATCGGCACTATCATAGTCATGCGCCCATCTTCTGAAATAATAGATACTAATATGATCTATGGCATTGGATCTTCAATATTTTTTAGCTTTTCATTAGTTATGTCAAGAAATCTTGCTCGAACCGATGGCCCTCTGAGCACTTTGATATCAACTAGTGCCATTGGCCTAATAGTTACAATCCCATTGGCTGCTCCAGTATTTGAAATTACAACAGATACAAATATAATTCTTTGGACCTTAGTTTTAATTATATTTGGTATTTTACGCCAATATTCAGATATTCAAGCGTATACTTATGCACAGGCTGCTGTAATTGCCCCCATATCATATTTTCGGGTAGTTCTTATTGGCCTAATGGCTTATCTTTTCTTCAATGAAATACCAGTTGTTACAACATATATTGGTGCAACAATAATAATTGCAGCAACTATTTATATTACTAACCGTGAACGGTTAGCAAAAAATTAAACTGATTTTCTAGCATTTAAAGCTGCAGAAATGGTGCCATCATCTAAGTAATCAAGTTCACCACCAATTGGGACACCTTGCGCTAGAGAAGTGACAGCAACATCCATTTCATCTAATTGATCTGCAATATAATGTGCAGTTGTTTGACCATCAACAGTTGCATTTAATGCTAGGATTATTTCATTAATATTTTCACCTTTAACGCGCTTTACAAGATGCGGAATACGTAATTCATCTGGCCCAATACCATCTAGAGCAGATAGATTACCTCCCAAGACATGGTATCTCCCTTTGAAAACATTTGATCTTTCCATCGCCCATAGATCAGATACATCCTCAACAACACAGATTTGTCCATTCCCACGTTTTGAGTTTATGCAAATTTCACAAATATCTTTTGTATCAATGTTCCCACAACTCAAACATTCTCTTGCCGTTTGAGCCACATTATATATTGCATCCGACAAAGGAGATAACAAAATATCACGTTTTTTAATAAGGTGAAGTACTGCTCTTCTCGCTGATCTAGGACCAAGACCAGGAAGCTTAGCCATCAGCGCAATTAATATATCAATGTCCTGATTATTAGACATTTAGAATGGTAACTTCATACCAGCAGGTAAATTTAAACCTTCAGTTATTTTTCCCATTTCCGCTTTAGCTTTAATATCGGCCTTATCTTTTCCATCTTTTAATGCAGCAATTATTAAATCTTCAACAATCTCTTTATCATCAGGGCTAAAAATAGATTTATCAATATTTAATGCCTTAACTTCACCTTTACCATTTACCTTACACGTAACCAGCCCAGCTCCAGCCTCACCATCTACTTCGATTTCCGAAACTTTAGCTTGAGCTTCCTCAACCTTTGATTGCATTTCCTTTGCTTTGGCCATCATACCAGCCATATCACCTAGATTACCTAAACCTTTTAACATACATGCTCTCCTTTAATTATCCTCAAACGGATCCCAACTATCGTCCTCTTCTGGAACTTCTTGTAATATTTGATCATCAATATTCATATCCTTAAGAGATTTAACATTTCTAATTTCAGAATTTGGAAATGCTAATAGTGTTGCTCGAACTAGTGGATGAGTAGACACTTTAGCATGTAAATCATCTCGAGCTTCTAATTTTTGCTCTGCAATAGTTGCCGCACCACCTTCATTTACCAAAGTGATTGCCCAACGAGATTTAGTCCAATCTTGTAACTTCTGACTTAATCTCTGAGCTAAATCTTTTGGTGCCTCCTTGGTGGGTTCAAACTCCAACCTTCCAGGTAAATATTTTACAACACGAACATATGTCTCAACATCGTAAAGAAGTTTCATATCTCGATGTGATCGAATTAATTCTAAAACTTGATTAAATTCACTATATTTTACTAATGGCTCTTCTTCCTGAAGTTGAGGAGCCACAATACTCATAATCCCCTCGTTGGATAATTTAGTGCCCGAGAGATTAGACGGAACTTGAATGTTTTGTTGCTTAGGGGCCTTATTCTCAGAGTGAGTAGTAACTGATGGCCCATTGTGACCAGATGAAACAGGTGGATTAGGATCATTTTGTATTTTTTTAATGAGCTCTTCTGGACTTGGTAAATCAGCCACATGTGTTAACCGAATGATTGCCATTTCAGCTGCCATCATTGCATTGGGAGCAGATGAAACTTCTTCTATTGCCTTTAATAACATTTGCCACATTCGTGTCATAGCTCTCATTGGCAGATCAGATGCTGCAGCTTTACCACGCTCTCGCTCATCGGGTGATACAGTAGGATCATCTACAGTTTGGGGAGAAATCTTAATTACTGAAATCCAGTGTGTGATCTCAGCCAAATCACGCAATATAGCTAAAGGATCAGCTCCATCAGCATACTGACCAGATAGTTCTTCTAGCGCTTTGTCAGCTTGCCCACGCATTATCATGTCAAATAAATCCAATACACGGCCACGATCAGCAAGCCCAAGCATAGCCCTTACTTGGTCAGCGTTAGTTTCCCCAGCACCATGAGCAATAGCTTGATCTAGCAATGAAATAGCATCCCTTGCAGAACCTTCACTACCGCGGGTAATCAATGCAAGCGCATCTTGAGAAATTTTCGCTTCTTCCGACTCAGCAATTTTTTTCAACAATTCCATCATATCATCAGGTTCAATTCGTCGGAGATCAAACCTTTGACAACGAGATAAAACAGTCACAGGGATCTTGCGGATTTCAGTCGTTGCAAAAATAAATTTTACATGCGCTGGAGGTTCTTCAAGAGTTTTTAATAAAGCATTGAAAGCGCTAGTCGATAACATGTGCACTTCATCAATAATATAAATTTTATATCTTGCAGATGCGGCAGAGTAATGCACACTATCTATTATTTCACGAATATCACCAACACCAGTTCGGCTAGCTGCATCCATTTCCATAACATCTACATGTCTACCCTGAATTATTGACAAGCAATGCTCACATTGTCCGCATGGTTCAGTTGTAGGACCACCTGTACCATCGACACCGACACAATTCATTCCTTTTGCTATAATTCTAGCAGTCGTTGTTTTACCCGTACCACGTATTCCAGTCATAACAAATGCATGCGCTATTCTATCAGCCTCAAACGCATTCTTTAACGTACGCACCATGGCATCTTGACCAACCATATCAGAAAAAGTTTCTGGGCGGTATTTTCGTGCTAAAACTTGATATGATGTTTTTTTGGTTTCTGGAATCTCGCTCATTGGCTCCACAGCTTCATAATACTTATATTAACGTAAAGCTTGCGACGCATCACGGCAAGGCTCTGATTGCAAACAATCACATTATTTGTAATTTTTTTAATATTTTTCATATATTGAAAAACTAAGAAAAGGTGAGAGGCTGGACAGCGACCCAAACGGGGCTCGTTGCGGCTGCTTCCTTCCGGACCTGACCGGGTTGGCGAGGCGCTTGCCCGCGCCAACCTCTCGACGATGGATATAAAGCGTTATATAAGCAGCATCAAGAGCTGAGAGCGCACAAAGGTAAACTATGTTAGATTTAACTGAATTAAGTTTTTATGGCTCAGAATTTGATAGAGCAGCACACTTACGGTCTAAGTTTAATAATACAAAAATCGAATCAATTGCAAAAAATTTAATTATTTGGCGCGGGAAAATTCTAATTGACCAAAATAATTTTGGTCTTGTGTATTTATCATCAACTCATCCATTAATTAAACATTCAAATGTTCCACCAATCTTTTTAGGACAGGTAGATAAATTTAACTATTTCGCACATGATATCTCAAACTGGAACCCTGAGGATTTACCCGACAATATAAAACCAAGCTTTATAGATCAAACTTCTCAAAGCCATCCAGATTTACCATTTTATCAAAATTTCAACGACCTAAGATTTATTATGACACAGTTGTCTGACATGGAAGCTGGTTTAGCTTCTACAGCAAAGGCACTATTTTCTTGGCATAATAATAATACATTTTGTTCAAAATGTGGAAATGAAACCGTTTCAACCCAGTCTGGATGGCAACGTGATTGCAATAAATGTAATACCTCCCAATATCCGAGAACAGACCCAGTAGTAATCATGTTGATTACTCAGGGAAACAAAATTTTATTAGGACGCTCACCTCAGTGGCCAGAAAAAATGTATTCTTGTCTTGCTGGATTTATTGAACCAGGTGAAACAATGGAAGCAGCAGTTGCAAGAGAAGTAAAAGAAGAAACTAACATTGATATAAGTCATGTTAATTATGTAATTTCTCAGCCATGGGCATTTCCATCATCCCTAATGCTTGGCTGTATGGCAAAAGCAATAACTCGCGAAATTACTATTGATCAAAATGAGTTAGAAGATGCTCAATGGGTCAGTAAAGACGTACTCTTAAAAGCTTATGCAGGTTATGACGTTGGAGTCACACCCGCTCGACCTGGAACTATAGCAGAATTTCTAATACAAAATTGGGTAAAGGGTACTCTAACTCATAAGAAATAGTTAGTATTCACCTGATTCATATACACCCAAAATTTTAACATCAGTTGTGAAATATGATAACTCTTCCATTGCCCGTTTGACGGCAGGTTCATCTGGATGGCCAATGATATCTAGGTAAAATTGTGTAGCAGTAAATGACCCATCAACCATATAACTTTCTAGCTTGACCATGTTCACGCCATTTGTAGCGAATCCACCCATAGCTTTATAAAGTGCTGCAGGAATATTACGCACACGAAATACCAAAGATGTTTTAATTCTATTTTCTGTTATTTTTACGCTCTTAGTGTTTGGGGACATAACTAAGAAACGCGTTGTGTTGTTTGATTCATCTTCGATATGCCTCGCAAGCACATCCAATCCATAAATTTTCCCAGCCAATTCTGAGGCTAGAGCAGCCTGATTTAAATTTTGATTTTTTGAAACAATCTCAGCTGAGCCCGCTGTATCGACACCAGTAATCGACTCAATATTATGCTCTTTGAGATAATTGCGGCATTGTCCCAATAAAACTGTATGGCTCATTGCAGATTTAATATCTGATAATTTTGAACCTTGTAACCCTAGAAGGTTTATATGAACTCGTACATAATGTTCACCAATTATATGCAATCCAGAATTTGGAAGTAACTGGTGAATATCAGCGACTCGCCCATAAGTTGAGTTTTCAACTGGCAACATGGCCAAATCTGCATTTCCCACTGAAACTGCATCAATTGCGGCTTGAAAACTATTACATGGCAAAACATTTGCCTCAGGATACGCTTCAAAACAAGCTTGATGCGAATATGCACCCAAGACACCTTGGAATGCTATTTTGATAGTAGTATCAGACATTTCACGTTCCTTTTAAAATGGTCGTTTAGTCGCGGTTCTACAGCTTGCATTCTAACATTGGAAGAGGCTAGAAGGGCAACAGATAAATTAAAGAATCCAAAGCCTACGGAGAGCACAGCTATGGACAACATGGAATTCACAAAAATCACTGGAGCAGTATGCGGGGCTTTATTATTCTTTTTAATGATTAATTGGGGCGCAGAAACTCTTTATCATGTAGAATCTGGTGACAGCGGTCACGGAGATTCTCACTCTGAAAGCGCATCACTATCACCAGCGTCTATTTATAACGTTGTGGTGGAAACAGAAACTGTTGTTGTCGAATCAAATTTGGAAGATTTACTATTAGTCGCTGATATTTCCAAAGGGCAAAAAGTATTCTCAAAATGTAAAGCCTGTCACAAGCTTGCAGATGGAGCAAATGGTACAGGTCCACATCTATATAATGTTGTAGATCGTGACATAGGATCCATTGATGGCTTTGGCTACTCTGCTGTTTTAGCAGGTCTCGAAGGTGGCTGGTCAACAGCAGCCTTAGATGGATTTTTGAAAAATCCCAAAAAATATGCACCAGGTACAAAAATGGGTTTCGCTGGTATTAAAAAAGAAACCGATAGAGCAAATATAATCGCGTACTTGCAAACTATAAAATAGTATAAATGAACTTTTTTTTAAAGCCGTCCCAGTGGGGCGGCTTTTTTAATTGGCACTTAAATGTCTCTTTGTGTTGAGGTCTGCTCAAAATCACATAATATAAAAAAAAATGGAGTCATAAAATGCAAAGATATAGTAAAATAGCCACTAAAATAATTTTTAGCTTATTTTTAACACTAGGAACCACCACAAATGCCGAAGAAACATTTAATACACATGGTATCTCGGCATATGGAGATTTAAAATACGCAGCAGACTATATGCATTTTGAATACGTAAACCCAAATGCACCCCAAGGAGGTACACTTAGATTACGCCCTTCAAGAGGTGGTTCTACTTTTGATAGCTTTAACAATTATATCTTAAAAGGTGCCCGCGTTACAGGTTTAGGGTTGTTATCTGATAGCTTATTGACCTCATCTGCTGATGAACCTGATAGTTCTTATTTATATATGGCTGAAAGTATGGAATATCCAAAAGATCGTTCATGGGTAATCTTTAAAATTCGCGAAGATGCTACTTTCTCAGATGGTGTGCCAATTACTGCGTATGATGTTGAATTTACGCGTAATATACTAGAAGAAAAAGGGCATCCATTTTACAAAAACGTTTTCTTTAAAGATTTTGATGCCATCGAAATTATAGACGACAAAACAGTTAAGTTTAATTTTAAAAAAGGCGCAAATATGCGCGATTTACCACAATATGCTGGTGGATTAGCAATATTACCAAAACATTATTGGAAAGATCGTGATTTTGGAAAGTCAGGGACAGACATTCCAGTTGGTTCAGGTGGCTATACAATCACTGATTTTGAACCAGGCTTATTTGTAAAATATTGTAAAATAGAAACTTATTGGGCGAAGGATCATCCGGCAAATGTTGGAACAGGAAATTTTGATTGTATAAGGTACGAATATTTTAAAGATGGTGATGTTAGCTTTGAGGCGTTTAAAAGTGGCGCTTATTTAGTTCGTGAAGAAAATGTTTCAAAAAAATGGAAAACTCAATATGACTTTCCAGCAATACAAAAAGGTTGGGTTAAAGCTGAACTACTTCCTGATGGCTCTCCGCAATCAAATCAAGGAATTTGGCTAAACTTACGTAAAAAACAATTTGAAAATATTAAAACACGTGAAGCACTTCAACATTTATTTAATTTTGAATGGACTAACAAAACTGTTTTTTATGATTCATATACACGTTCAGATAGTTTTTGGGAAAACTCTCTTATGCAAGCTGAAGGAATGATAACAACTGATGAACTTAGCTTAATTCAGAAATACCGTGATCAATTATTACCTACTATTTTTGAAGACCCAGCTTATATCCCTCCTGTAATGAAGCAAAATAAATTTGACAGAAAAGCATTACGCACAGCAAGTAAATTGTTAGAAAATGCAGGATGGGTTTTGGAAAATGGTGTTCTGAAAGATAAACAGGGTGAAACTTTTAGCATAGAATTCATTGATGATAATGACGATTTCTTACATATTTTAACACCAATCATAGATACCATGAAACGTGCGGGAATAGATGCAAAATTTATCCAAATTGATAGAGCGCAAATGATTGAGAGAATGAAAAACTACGACTTTGATGTACTTGTTGCTGGTTACGGAACAAGTTCGAGTCCAGGTGAGGAAATTGCCCAGTTATATGGCACTGTTGGTATCGAACAACTTGGAGGAGCAAATTTATCTGGTTTTGGGCACCCAGCTGTAGACGACTTAATTAAAAAAGTGGGTGGTGCTAAAACTAGGGATGAGATGCATATCGCAGTACGCGCCATTGATCGCATCTTAAGGGCTTATCATATTCGAATTCCTAATTGGCATTTAGCAGCAGATCGCTTAGCTTATTGGGATGTATTTGGTCGCCCTAAAATTAAACCCAAGTATGATCTTGGCGTTGTGAGCACTTGGTGGTTTGATCAGGAAAAATATGATGCCCTGATTGCAAAAGGTGCTTTTAAATAAATGGGCGCATATATTCTCCGGAGACTCTTTTTAATAATTCCTACTTTAATAGGAATTATGCTTATAAACTTCGTGCTAATTCAATTTGTACCCGGTGGTCCAATTGAACAAATAATTGCACAAATGGAAGACGGTAGTGCAGGAGCGACTGATCGGTTCACAGGCGGCGGAGACGATTCAAATAATCAATCAGAAAATAATGAATATAAAGGGGCTCGTGGATTGCCTCCTGAATTAATTGAAGACTTAGAGAAGCAATTCGGTTTTGATAAACCTCCAGTCGAAAGATTCCTTACTATGTTATGGAATTATATACGCTTTGATTTTGGTGAAAGTTACTTTAGGTCAATAACCATAATTGATCTTATATTAGAAAAGATGCCTGTATCCATAACCTTAGGCTTGTGGTCCACCTTATTAGCATACTTGGTATCTATACCCTTAGGAATCCGCAAAGCAATCAAAGATGGTTCAGCATTTGATGTGTGGACTTCAGGTATAATAATCGCAGCTTATGCAATTCCAGGATTGCTTTTTGGTATTTTACTAATTGTTTTATTCGCAGGAGGCTCCTACTGGCAAATTTTTCCATTGAGAGGTCTTGCATCTGAAGGTGCCGCTGATTTTGGGTTTTTTGAGCGAATTGCTGATTACTTTTGGCATGCAGCTTTACCCATTTTAACTTCCACAATTGCTGCATTTGCTACATTAACTCTTTTAACTAAAAATAGCTTTCTTGATGAGATAAACAAACAGTACGTAATGACTGCGCGTGCAAAAGGCTTAACAGAATTTAATGTTTTCTACGGCCATGTTTTCAGAAATGCCATGTTAATAGTTATAAGTGGGTTTCCAGCATTATTTGTCGGAATATTTTTTGGTGGATCGTTAATTATTGAAGTTATTTTTTCGTTGGATGGACTTGGCCTTCTTGGATATGAAGCAGCCATAAATCGAGACTATCAAGTATTTTTTGCAACACTTTATATTTTTGCTTTGATTGGTTTATTAGTAAAACTACTTTCTGATCTTACCTATATCTGGATTGACCCAAGAATTGATTTTGGGAGCCGTGAAACGTAATGAGAAAAATATTAAAATCACCTTTAGCAAAAAGGCGATGGCAAAACTTCAAATCTAATAGGCGTGCTTTTTGGTCTCTTTGGATATTTGGAGCAATATTTATCTTATGTTTATTCGCTGAATTAATAGCAAACGATAAACCATTACTGATTAAATTCAAAAATGAGTTACATTCACCAGCTTTTAAATATTATTCAGAATATTATTTTGGTGGTGATTTTAAAACAGAAGCAATTTACCAAGAAATGGAAACACAGTGCTTGATTAAAACAGGTGGCCTTGAAATCTGTCTTGATGAACCTGATGAAACATTAAATTCATTATATAATGGATCGTTAACTTCATTAGATGGGCAAATCACAAAAGGATGGATGCTATGGGCACCTATACCTTATAGTTTTGATACAATAAATTATGACATTGATCGTGCACCATCTGCTCCAGATCGCAATCATCTATTAGGTACTGATGACCAAACTCGTGATGTAATTGCAAGAATTATTTATGGCTTTCGAATATCAACAATCTTTGGATTAATAGTTGTTTTATTTAGTTCAATTATTGGAATAGCTGCAGGTGCTGTAATGGGTTATTTCGGCGGTTGGGTGGATTTAATATTACAAAGACTTGTTGAAATTTGGGATGGAATGCCAATGCTGTATGTCATTATTATAATGGCTGCCTTATTTAATATAAACTTTCCAATATTAGTATTCTTGGTCATTTTGTTTAGCTGGACAGGATTACTTGGCGTCGTCCGAGCTGAATTTCTAAGAGCGCGCAATTTTGAATATGTTCGAGCCGCTAGAGCAATGGGTGTAAGTGATATTAAGATAATGTTCCGACATCTTTTGCCCAATGCAATGGTCGCTACATTAACATTCTTACCTTTCACAATTACTGCATCAATTGGAACATTAACGACTTTAGATTTTTTAGGATATGGCCTACCCCCTAGTTATCCATCGCTAGGTGAATTAGCATTGCAGGCTAAAAATAATCTCCAAGCACCCTGGTTAGCGTTCTCAGCATTCATTACATTAGCCGTGATGTTATCGTTATTAGTCTTTGTTTTTGAAGGTATCAGAGATGCCTTTGACCCTCGAAAGACATTCAAATGAAGCAAATTTTGAGTATAGAAAATTTATCTGTAAGTTTTGGCGAACATAAAGCCGTGAGAGATGTAACTTTTTCTATAAAGAAAGGTGAGACTGTTGCATTGGTTGGTGAAAGTGGGTCTGGAAAATCTGTTACTGCTCTTGCTACTGTAAATCTAATTGATAAAGCAGCAACTGTATCTGGTTCTATAAAGTATTGTGAAAAAGAAATCGTTAATACCTCTAGTAAAGATTTACGCAAAATTAGAGGAAATGATATAAGTTTTATTTTCCAAGAACCTATGACATCGTTAAATCCTCTTCATACAATCGAACGCCAATTAAGTGAAAGTTTAAAGCTTCATCAGGGATTAAAAGGACCAAAAGTTCTAGAAAAAATATTAGATTTACTCGCAAAGGTTGGTATTGAAGAAGCACACAAAAGGATTTCTAATTACCCACATCAACTTTCTGGCGGACAACGTCAACGAATTATGATTGCCATGGCACTCGCCAATAAGCCTGACTTGTTAATAGCTGATGAACCCACAACAGCCTTAGATGTTACTATACAGGCTCAAATTTTAGAACTTTTAGCACAGATTCAAAAATCTGAGGGCATGGGTATGTTGTTTATTACGCATGATCTTAGTGTTGTTAGACGCATTGCAGATCGTGTTTGCGTTATGAAAGATGGGCAAATTGTTGAGGTAGGATCTACAAACGAAATTTTTTGTTCTCCAAAGCATGCATATACAAAAAAACTAATAAATGCAGAACCATCAGGTGCTCCCAAGCCAATAAAAGCTAATGCTTTAGAAATCATTAATATTAAAAATATAAAAGTATGGTTTCCAATTGTTAAAGGCTTAATGCGAAAAGTTGTTGGATATGTAAAAGCAGTTAATAATGCGACCCTAAGTATTTCAGAGGGTGAAACATTAGGCATTGTTGGAGAGAGTGGTTCTGGGAAAACAACTTTGGCATTAGCTATCATGCGTCTTATATCCTCAAAAGGGCAAATTACTTTTATGGGAAATAAGTTAGATGGGCTTACTAACAAACAATTAAAACCGTTCAGGCGCGATATACAAATGGTATTTCAAGATCCTTATGGGTCATTATCACCTCGATTTACAGTTGAACAAATTATTTCTGAAGGTCTTGATGTCCATAACTTGGACAGAGGTCAGGATCGTAGAACCATGGTAGAAAATATCTTATTGGAGGTAGGCCTCGAAAAGGATATGATTGATCGTTACCCTCATGAATTTTCAGGTGGGCAGCGTCAACGAATTGCAATTGCTCGGGCTATGATACTCAAACCCAAGCTTCTTATTCTTGACGAGCCAACGTCAGCTTTAGATATGACAGTTCAAGTCCAGATAGTTAAACTTTTACGTGAACTTCAGATTAAATATGGTTTAGCATATTTATTCATCAGCCATGACCTCCGTGTTATCCGCGCACTTAGTCATAAAGTGATAGTTATGTCGAAAGGAAATATTGTAGAAGCCGGCACAAATAAAGACATATTTAAAAACCCAAAATCTGATTATACTAAGCAATTAATTTCAGCAGCCATGAATATTAAAATTTAATAATGTTGGATTAAATAATTTAAATTGGCTCTTGCCAAGTGACGATAGGCCAAGTAAATCGCAACTAATGCACCCGTAGCTCAGCTGGATAGAGTACCTGACTACGAATCAGGGGGTCGCACGTTCGAATCGTGCCGGGTGCACCACTTTTATTCCATTTATAGAATATATAAATATTGACACCTATCTATTTAAATGAGAGGTTGAATAATAGTCTCAATTTAAACTAACTATTTACACGGGGAAGATAATGGCTTCTAGCATTGTTGAAAATATAATACGCTTAAAATCTATGTTAGGTGATATGGAGCAAGACTTTGGTTTGGCAGAATTATCTTCAGTTGAAAAAAATGTATATCTTGCTGCACAAGACATAAAATCTCAAGATGGTATTGTTGAAACAAAACATATTTTAGATCATTCATTTACTCAAAAAATGTCTAGACCAACATTTTTTCGTGCATTAAAATCCATACAAGAAAAAGGATTACTAGAGCATGCACCTGATAAGAAAGTTGGATTATTTTTGGTAAATGGTATTTAAGCCGTACTTTCTAATCACCAATGTATGAGTAAACGACAAGTTAGTTATAATTATAAGTGTCAATTTTTTATATAAAATTTAAATAAAGATTAATCTTTTTAAAAAAGGTATGAAATTTATTTCGGCTATATGTCAGTTTAAGCTGTTTAATCTAATAAAATACTATAAACCTATTTAAATAAAGTGTCCGCAACCTTTTCAAAACGGAGTATGAATTGATAAACCTTTCAAAGAATATCATTTACTATAAATTAATTTCATTGATAACTATTTTATGAAAATTTTTTCACAAAATAATGTTGGGGCGTTATTAATTCTCAGCCTTGCTTACATCACAAGCTATACACTTACAAATGGGTTTATAGTTCCATTACAATCCATGCTCCTACCTCACTACACAACAACAATTAGCCTATTATTCTTACCGCATGGCATCAGAATATTGGCTGCATATTACTACGGGTGGAAAGCATTTTTCTTTTTGATACCATCTACTTACTTAATGTGGTTTGTAATTGTATACGGGGCTGAAGTCCCTCTACATCCCTTGCAACCAATAACTAGTGTTTTAAGTTGTATTGTTGGAGTAAAAATTATTTCAAAGAATAGAATAGGCCGTCTCGAACAAGAATGGAAGACACTACTACTTGGCGGATTGATTGGATCTATTTTGAATGGCATTACAAGCTCCTACCTTGTAAATAGTGATATAATAATATCTTCATTATTTGGTTACATTCTTGGAGATATGTTGGGTCAAATAGTTTTAATGATTATGCTGCTTTACATGTTTAAATTTTTAAGAATGTTTGAATATAAAATATAATATACTTTCATCTTCATTGATTGACACAACAATCCCACCGTGTGATACGATAAAGATACGCACCCGTAGCTCAGCTGGATAGAGCACCTGACTTCGAATCAGGGGGTCACAGGTTCGAATCCTGTCGGGTGTACCAGCAAAATATAAAAATTTTGTATGTTTTTGAACTTAAAATTTACTCGTTTTCACTCAAAACAATTTTGGCGACTCTAAAACATTCCAGTGCTTGCGGTACGCCACAATATATCCCAATCACATGAATTATAGCACGAATTTCTTCTTTACTAACGCCATTTTTGACAGCTCCTCTACAATGAATTTCCCACTCATGCATTTTTCCTAAAGCACCAATCATGGACAAATTCATCATAGAACGTGTTTTAGGATCAATGACATCATCTCCCCATCCAAAACCCCAACACCAGGCTGTCATCGCTTCTTGAAAAGGGCGCGTAAAATCATCAGCTGACGCTAAATTTTTTTCAACATATTCTGCACCTAGGGTTGATTTACGTTGTTCTAAGCCTTTTAAAAAAAGTTCTTCATCAAAAACACTCATATCTGATACCCCATAATTACTATTAATTCTTCGTTAGATAAAATACTTCAAAAAGATTACCTAGATAAAATTAATTAAACTCTTGCTTCAGACAAAACACCACAGCCAAGCAAGCCAGCAGCATCATCAGTTATTAAGTTAATTTGAAATTTCTCTAAATCTTTTAAATAATGTGAATCTTCTTTAAATGCTTTTTCAAATTTAGATGTCACCTTAGCGTTGAAAACTGCACGTGACACACTCCCAGCAAAATAAATACCTCCAAACGGAAGATATTGTACAATTAATTCTCTTGTCATCAGGCCAAGCATCTCAGAAAATAATTCTAGCGTATATGTTGCTTCATGATCAGTTTTATCCAAATGTGCTTTTGATATCACCTCTCCAGATTTAATTTTCCCTGATGTAATGACTTTGTACAAATCACTTAAACCTTTTCCTGAAAATAAATCCTCTACTGTAATGAAGCTAGAGGCTCCTATTCTTTTATTTAAGGCCTCTTTAACACTGCTAGGGAGAGAAATATGACCAAGTTCAACCTGCAAGCACACAGGTTTTTCATTTATATCTTCCACTACAGGACAAACGTTAAAGCCTGTTCCAAGCCCAACAACTAAATATTGTCCATTTTTTCTATTAAATGTCTCAGGACCTATTATGTGTTGGATACCAGCAGATGGTAATTTTTTTAAACTATAACCTAAAGACGTTAAATCGTTGATTAAAACAACATTATCACAGTAAGTTAACTTCTCTATATCTATATCAGAAATTTTCCAATCAAGGTTCGTAAATGAAGCCTTACCTTCAACAATTGGACCCGCAATTGCAATTACACAAGATGAGATCTTTATTGCTTTTTGTGTATGTAGATACTCGGCAATAACTTCATAAAAGGAATTAAACTTATCATTTAAAAAATGCCGTATTGATGCTTCGTTCAAAATTCCATTCTGAACAAGTCCCAATCGTGATTGTGTACCACCAACGTCAGCAACTAACGTTATCATTTTCTTTTTTCCATAATCTGGACCTTAATTTAAACAAGACCCAGTCAAGGGGATCGAAGTTGTATACTTTTACCCTAATTAAGATCAAATTCAAGAGTATCTAAAGTCTTTATCCATGATTTTATAATTATTATAAATTATATTTTTATTAATATTCAAACTTTAGAATATATAATGGTTGTAAATTTTCTACTTAGTGATTATTTTTAAAATTCATGTTGGAGAGCCTAATGATGTACCCCATTGATTTAAATACTAAAGCTGATGTTAATGCTTATTTTGATGAAGCGACAAATACTATAAGCTATTTGGTAAAAGACC
>ERZ1046876.382-NODE-382-length-35110-cov-5.229411_pt1 | contig 35110 bp, 31 predicted proteins | sample MGYA00383094_ERZ1046876 | MGnify/ENA primary metagenome ERZ1046876 (study PRJEB29581, sample SAMEA5548364) | metagenome | biome: marine; feature: coastal; material: water | depth 50 m | study: Short-term variability in the microbial, nano- and picoplankton...
CTCCAAGCAGTTGTCAGCGGTCTGTCCGGATATTGTGCCAAAGTCGGATTGAAGAAAATCGTTCTTGGTCTTTCAGGTGGAATCGACAGTGCGGTTGCTGCTTGTGTTGCAAGCGCTGCGGTTGGCTCTGAGAATGTCACAGGTATCGCTATGCCCTCCAAACATAGTTCTGACCACAGTCTTGCCGATGCTAAAGCGACGGCTGCAGCGCTTGGCATCGAGTTTTTGACAATTGGTATCGAGGATTTACATGAACACACAACCGAACTTCTCTCAAACCTACTAGCCAGTGGTGATAAGGTCGCAGGAGAGAACATTCAGGCGAGATTACGAGGTCTGATTGTGATGGCTCATGCTAATGCCAATCATGCAATGGCGATAGCAACCGGTAACAAATCCGAGTTGGCACAGGGTTATTGCACGTTATATGGCGATATGGCTGGAGGTTATGCTCCTCTGGGCGACCTTTACAAAATGGAGGTTTACGATTTGGCCGAGCAATTCAATCAGCGTTGTGAAATCCCACCTGTAAACGAATCAACCATGACTAAACCACCGAGTGCTGAACTAGCACCAGACCAGCGGGATGATGACAAATTACCACCTTATCCAGTTCTAGATGAGATTTTACGCTCACACATCGAAGACAGATTGGAAGCATCTGAAATCGTTGCCAAGGGCTTCGATGCTAGCGTTGTTGCCGATGTACTCGTCCGTCTAGCACAAAACGAACACAAGCGCTGGCAGATGCCACCGGCACCACGTGTCAGTCGCAGAGCCTTTGGCCAGGGCTGGCGCCAACCATTAGCAGCTAAACACGCCTGGCGGCGCTCAATCTAATACAATCCAAGTATTGCTCAATTCACCATGAGCAAATGCATGTAATTCTTGACCGTAGTTTCCGTCTTCAGCGACGAAATAAAGGAAATCTCCTGCTACAGTAATCTCGCCATATAATCCGGCCTGACTATCGCCAACACCTGGTTGGGGGTCCCATAATAGGGTTGCACCAGCGTCTGAAAAAGAATAGAGGGCATAGCCGATATTCGCACTCCCATTCCAGCCTTTGGCCAGTGCAACAACCTCTCCTCCTACGACCATGATGTCCCGAGGATCACTATCTGAGCCGCCAGTCATTAAATCTGCTAGAACTTTGGTTCCACTAACAGTTCCATCGCTAATGCACATCTCGGTACCCGATGTTGAATCACAATCGAAGAATAATTTGCCATCGCTAAAAATTACGCCACCACTCATTCCCGGGGAGGAAAGAGCGGGATTCAGATTGAATAGAGTTAGGTTACTATTGTCAAAAGCCAGCAGATGAATGTCGGGAGAGCCGGTTAATGGCGCATCAAAAATTACTAATCCATCTATCAAGTTCAATCCCATATATTGGCCTGGTTCAGTGCCAAGTGTCGATGACATCTTCTCAGGGCCGTTGCTGTCAAGACGGAATAATTCACTGCCCGTGCCGTCATTTGTCGCTAGAAACCAGAGGTTATCTTCATCCCAAACCAATTCTGAATCAAGTGTAATAGAAGGCCAGATGCTACCGTTGTAATGCAGTTCTCCTGCCTTATTGTATGCGATTCCATCCCCGGCTTCTGCTAGATTCGAGACGCCTGTTTGTAGGACTGAAAGACCATCTGAAAGATTGTATAAATCGCCTGCTGCTTGTAGATACAAGCTGTTTGCAGTGTGGACAAGGCGATCTCCAGTATCGATATCAGTTGCAAAATCAGCGAACAACTCGACACCTTTGTCATCGGCACGATATAGGTCTCGCGAGGTTCCATCCCAGGCATCAAACCAGATTTTATCTTCTGCTACGACCATTCCTAGGTATTTGCCCATCTGTGAATCCCCGCCGGTGTTGATGTCACTCAAGCGTGTACTATTGAGGCCACGGCTGGCCCATAGTTCGCATCCAAAAGCAATGTCATAACTGGAAAAGTAGAACACATCGTCCATCGTTGCAGATTCTTGACAATTAGCCGAAAACGAGTCACCGGCATTAGCCAAGTTATCGGTAATCCGGTTCGACTGCAAACTCTCGAAACATATTGCAAGGCTAGAATCGGTCTCACTTCGATTCAATAGCGAATCCGAATCCTCATCGATACCAAATTCGAAAATAACTCCATCGAGGCAAGGACCTTCACTTACACTGCGCGTTGTTGAAATGGTTGAAAATCCATTTTCACCGTCAAGACCATTCACACCGTTCAAACCATTCACACCGTTTACTCCGTCAGTGCCATTTTCGCCATTCGAACCGTTAATTCCATCATTACCCGTGCTCCCTTGAGCCCCATCTTGACCTGAACTTCCGTTTACTCCATTGAGACCTTGAGGTCCAGAGAGACCTTGTTGTCCATTACAAATTATCTCACTCGCATCTTGTTCATCGCTGTCGAGATAATTATCACCATTATCATCTAGTCCAATCTTTATTTGATAGCCTCCAGTAGTACAATCGTTTGAATTAACCAATGGTGTTGCCATGATTAAGGAACTATCACCCTTATTTCCATCGAGACCATCTATTCCACTGATTATCTGATCATCCATATACGGTATTCCTGCAAGGATTAATGCACATATGACTCCGATTGAAAGCAGAATAGTCGAGCGATTACTACTTTTTTGTTCTTTTTTTTGTTGCGGTTTGAAATCTTTGATTGTTTTGACATTTCCTTCACTCTTATCATCGGTCATAGCCATGCCACAGGAATAATCGCACTTGAAGGGTGCGATGAGACATGTTGATGTGACTTGAGTTCTAGCAACAACCGATGGAGATACCTGAGGCCCTGTCTGAGATGCTATCGGGCTCTCAAGGATTGGCGCGCCAAATGGGCGCTCGGTTGGTGATAGATCTCGGTTTGACCGGGGCTGCTACCGAATTTATCGAAGTCGATAACGCACATGTAAGCGGGGTTTCTGTAATCACGGGCGGTCACGGACTGCGCCGTTTTCTTGCTGACATCTCCAACGGTGGGACCGTCAGCATTACCACCACTCTGAACTCAGCAGGATGTGACAAACGTCGAATGGAGGAGATGGATATTGAATTCCCGGACTTTCTCGAACAACAATTTGAGATAATTCAGGCGTATGAGCGTCTTGGTATTGAGACTACACTCTCCTGCACACCGTATGATCGCAGTGAAAACTTGGGTGAAGGGATCGCCAGTTGGGCCGAATCAAATGCTGTTGCCTTTGCTAATTCCTGGACTTCTCTAGTTACTAATCGTGAATCGGGTCTATCCGCATTAGCGACTGCATTAACCGGTTTTGCGCCGCGTTGGGGTCTGCATCTACCCGAAAATCGACTGCCGAATATCGTAGTTGATGTCGACTGTGAGTTGATTGAATTATGCGATTGGTCGATATTGGGTGATTGGATTGGCAAGCAGTGTCGCCCTGATTGGTTGATGCCATATGGTCCGATGCCGTATATTCGTGGTCTGAAAGGGCGAACGACTTTTGCTCAACGCAAAGCACTGACAGCTGCTGCTGCAAATTATGGCTGCCCGATGCTTTGGGCAGAAGGGCATAGCGAGACTCCTCCATTGACCGGTGCTGAAAAGAACTTACAATTTGGAGCAGAGGATTTGGCTAGTCGCTATGCTGAACTAGCGCCAAAAGGCCAGGTTGACCTCGTGGTAATCGGCTGCCCTCAAGCCAGTCTCGAAGAGATAAGACGCACTGCATCCGCAGTGCGCGCATACAGCGAGATGGGAGCGCTAATCAAAGATCAGCGACTTTGGGTTTTCACCAGTGCTGAAAACCATGCCTTGGCAGATGCTGATGGTTCAATCGCAATTTTAGAGGAAGCAGGGGCAATAGTCCTCCAAGACACATGTCCGGAAGTAACTCCGTATAATCGTAGTAAATACAATCACATCTTGACTAATTCATTGAAAGCCGAACACTATCTTACCAGTGGATTGAACAAGATGCCAACTTCGGTAATGACAATCGAGGATTGTGTCTTGCACAGTTTCAATTCAGATTTGATATCCGGCGACCAACCTACACTTTCGCCTAAGGCCCAACCACAACACGCTTCAAAAAAGCAACACCAAACCGGTGATGCGATCTTATCAGGCTCTGGTCTTACCAGTCAAGGTGACGTTTGCATCAGGGCGAGAGCAATGGTTAGTGATGTTCCGATTACATATTTGGGTTATGTCAATCGTGATAGTGGCGTAATCGAAGAGTTCGGCCATCCTCTCGATGGTCAAAAAATAGAAGATACGATTTTGATATATCCAAAAGGGTCTGGTTCCACAGTCGCACCATTTGTCCTGATGGGCTTGATTTACACCGGTAAGGGGCCAAAAGCGATTGTCAATCGCGATGTTTGTCCACTTACTCTTCCTGCCTGTTCGTTACTTGATTTACCCTATGTCCACGGCTTCGATAATGACCCTTGCATAGCGATTAACAACGGTGATTTAATTGAATTAAAACGCACTGGCGATGTTGTTTCAATCGAGGTTATCGAAAGGGTGGGAAGCGAGTGAAGGTAATCGTTACCGGTGGTGCTGGTTTTCTTGGTAGTCATCTTGTCGACGCCTTAATCGCTCGCGGTGATGAAGTCGTTGTGATCGATAATCTATTTCGCGGATTACGAGAAAACGTCAATTCAGAAGCGATTTTTATCGAAGGTGATGTATGTGACTATTCGGTATTGACCGCTGCAGTAGAAGAATTGGATGGAGTGGATTTGATACATCATTTAGCTGCTATTAATGGCACCAAATGGTTTCATGAAGCGGCAGACAAAGTGATTTCTGTAAATATCAATGCTACGCATCGAGTAATTGAACTCGCTCTCGAATACGAGGCACGCTTGATAATTGCATCATCGCCTGAAGCCTATGGCGAACAGAGTGCAATGCCTCTCTCATCCGAAAGTGTAGCCGTCTTCCCTCCAGCACATATTCACCAAAGGCACTCATATGGTGCAAGTAAATATCTCGACGAAGTCGCTTTACAACACGCGGTCCGAAGTAAGGGATTAGATGGAAGAATCATCCGTCCTTTCAACGCTTATGGTCCACGTTTACGAGGCGACGAATACGGTCAGGTAATCGCTATGATGCTGGCAAAAGCAAAATCAGGCCATGCGATTGAAGTTCACGGAGATGGAAAGCAAACACGATCATTCACTTGGGTCCACGATGTGATAGAGGGTATGCTGAAAGTATCAGATCAAGATGGTTTAGCGGGTAAATCATTCAATCTCGGACGTGATGAGGAGATTTCGATTCTTGCACTAGCCGAACGAATTGCTTCTCTTTGCTCTGCACAAATTGTGATGAAAGGCTCGTACCATGGCGATTCAATACGTAGACTTCCAGATCTTACCGATAATGACATCATCGCATGGTGCGCTGAGACATCGCTCGATGAAGGTCTAGCTATCTTGAGCGGTGAGTTGTAACCAACTCTGTCCAAGACATAGGTGCCGGGGCGATTAGGTCTTGGCCATGCTGACAAAGGATATTCAATCCGTGCAATGGAATCTCATCAGAACGAGATTTAATGCCTACAACTTCGAGAATGAGTAATTTTGCAACTGCTCCTCTCGGAAGATCAACCACCTGAGCTAATTCACATGAAATAACCGCTTCAGATAAAGGATGAACCGGTGGTTCTAATTCTAGCGCATCCCATTCAGAACCATCGAGAGGCTGTGCTGCAATTTTGATTTGCTCAACAGCCTTTTTGTTAGCAGAGAGTATCTGTAATTCACAAACACCCTGCTCTATGATATTAGCAAAAGAATCGCGCGGATTTTTATCACGGTCAACCGACATTGATACCGCCAACAAAGGTGGACTATTGGAGATAAGAGATACACTTGTGTAAGGTGCGATATTCTCAACTCCATCTCCATTACGTGTTGAAATCATCACCAGTGGTCTAGGGCTAATCAATGCAGAAAGCCAAGTTGCTCTGGTATTACGGTCTAGTGAAGTCATGTCTATTTCTTGTAAATCCTGGGTTGGAACATCAGCATCAAACCATTTGTCTAGAACTCCACTCTCGACTTCTTTTAATGCATGTTCTGTAAATTCACGGTAGGTCTCCCATTCTCCAATCACCTTTTCAGAGTCGCCGCGTTTACGCTTACGAGCGATTGAATTATCAGCATAATCAATACATCGAGCCAAAAAATCGGCAACAGCATCATGACCCATTCTCATCTCTCCTATTTTCATATTCTTCTCTAGTCATCTTCAATTTACCGGGATTGCCAAACCACACTTCGTCGCTAGCGACAGATTTTGTCAGTACTGTTCCTGCTCCGATAATACATCCGCTGGATAACGTGATTCCAGCAACTAAAGTCGCACCACCGCCAATGACCACATTATCTTCGATTTTTACCGGCGACCATTTTCCTTGCGAAGGGGGATGGCGATCATTGGTAATGGTTACATTTGGACCGATGAAACAATCTCTGCCGATTTTACAGCCATCGGCAATATAGGTTGAACCCTGCACTCTAGTTCCTTCTCCAATTTCGACATTATTGCCGATATGGCATAGAGCACCGATATTCACTCTTGCTCCGATTTCACAATCGTTACCGAGGTGAAATGGTTTCCATATCTTGCTACCTGAAGGGAATATGAAATGGCTTGTGATTTCATTCATTTATACCCAACTCTCGCATCAACATTTGGACATGACCTTTGGCCTTGACATTATACCGTGCAAAAATCAGTTTCCCGCTCGAATCAATCACGAATGTAGAACGTGCGCATCCCATGTAGGTGCGGCCATAATTCTTCTTCTCTCTCCAGGTTCCATAGGCGTTGTGAATTGCCATATCCTCGTCCATCAATAGGGGGAAGTTTAACTCTTGATTAGCGATGAATTTTTCATGGCTTGCGCTAGAATCCTTGGAAACTCCCAATACAATATATCCTTCAGATTGCAATCTCGTCATGCTGTCTCTAAAGTCACAGGCTTGGACAGTACAGCCTGGTGTAGAGTCTTTTGGATAGAAATATAGTATCACACTTTTACCCTGCGAATTTAATTCGGCAAGGTCCTGTTTAGTCCCGTTTTGATCGACTGTTTCAAAGTGAGGAGCGGCCTCACCGGCTTGGAGTTCTGTAATTTCGGCCATGAGGGGCCTAAAAGGGGTTAGGAATTGAATGCTTCGCCTATTATTGCAACCTTGTGTGGCTGCAGTATGCCTTTAATGAACATTGCATTGGTTAAATATCATTATGCATAAAACCCCCCCTCGCGGGCGATTGATTGATAGTCTGTCGCAACAAAGCGCAGGCTATGCCGGTCCCTAGGATGTCGCGCAGATGCCGCAAGCATCTGAGTAAAATCCAGAGGGCTAAGACCAAGTATGAACTGCAGCAAATCGCCAGTGATGTCCAGAGCGAACTCGATCGCCGTAACATTTCATACGACGAGGCATTGAACGTGGGCAACATACTCCAAGACAAAGCAGATACTCTGGCAGGAGATGAAATCGTTTATGCTATTTCTGACCGCGATTCATATCGTCGTACTTTGGAACTTTATCTCAAAGACGGCATCCTTACTGCAACTGAACAATTGTTGCTTTGGGAAGAAAGACGTAGGCTTGGAATAACCGATGACGACCATGAGCGTTTGTTAATGCAATTACTCGCTCAATGGAAAAAGCAGGGGAAGTCAGTAACCATTCATAATTTCCGCCGTGGAGGTGCTGCAGTTGAGTAATTCACTGAAGTTTAGAGTATTGGTTGGAATCATGCTATTGCAATTGGCAATGCCCATGGTGCCAATAGCATCTGCTAGCGGCAGAGCCGCTGCGGACTTCAGTGTAGATTCAGTCACCTTTTCCAGCGGCTATTCTGTCACCGACAGTTCGGGAGATCACAAAGTGGGAGTCGGCAATCATACTCTGAGAATTGTAGTTTCCAATCTCGGTTCTGCATCAGGAGTGCCTACGGTAACTGTAGTTCATACTGATTCAGGTATGACTCAAACTCAAGTTGGCCCCCAATTGGTTCTCGAAGAGCTCTTTCCAACAACCTCTGCCGAACCTCTATTGGTTTCTTGGGATGGTGCTGCACTAGGCGCTGGCCAGAAGATAACAGTTACAGTTTCTGCAGCAAGCGACGCTAACTCTGCAAACGATGAAAAGATCATTTCATTCGATGTTCAAAATTTACAACTGGGTAATGCTTTAAGCGATTCAATCCCAGAACCCGATTCTTCCCATGATAATAAAATCCTATTACTTCCTCAAATGTATACTTGGAATGCAACTGCCCTAAACGAAGGGACGACAACGGTGAGCGCTAAATTATCCGTAACTTTAACAGATGCTGCTGGCTTGAAAACTCCGATATCAATCGAATCAGGTTCTATTAATTTAGCTCCTGGTAACCTTTTCAATCCAGCGGTTGCTGAGAATTTAACTCTTGATTTTGACGCCTCTAATAATGTCAATTTATTTGAGAGCAATTGGAATATGGTAGCAGAAGTTGTCTTCGAAGGCTCGGGAGGCACAGATAGAGATGTCACTAGTTCGGGACCAGTGACATTCTCAAAATATATTGCAACTCTCGTCTCACCAAGCCCAAGGGTCGCTGAAGGAGGAGATTCGATTATCGTTACCTGGATGCTCAATAACCATGGCCTCGGCGATACATTTAGCGTCTCACTTACGGACACCAATGCCGCGGATTGGTTCCAACCCGGAGTCCATGGAGTAGACATCGACATTGCAGAAAATGCTTCATCTACAATATCTGTGACCTTAGATATCCCAGATCCATGTAATGCTCCTTGTTCGCCACTAAACACCCTTACGTTACAATTGACTTCTAACAATGCAACAACGCCTTATTCGATACAAACAGACGCTTTGGTTTACATTGGAGAGTCATACAGTGTCACGGTAACTCCTCCTGCTAGCCAAGATGTGATACCAGGTCAGCCTCTTTCTCTAAGTTATGACATAACAAATACGGGGACTACGCCTGCGGCGTTCGATATCTCTACTGGCCTTACAAAGACCTCTCTTAATTGGGTCGTTGAACTATCTGCGTCCAAAACAGATGTTATCGCTCCATCAGAATCTGCGACAATAATTGTCACTATTACCCCAGCTCCACTTTCTAACCCCTTACTTTCATCTGAACGTAATACTGCAAGTGATACGGTCAATGTATGGCTACAAGCCGTACCTTCTGAAGGCGGGACTCCGGTAATGGATGCAACGGTCGTACTAACTGTGAAGCAAATTATCTCATTCGACCCTGGGGCAGTTCATACAGATCTAGTCCTTGACGGTGCATCAATACTTTCAGAGAACGCGTCCAATGGAAATGATACAATTCTCAAATTGGATGTTGGGGTCTTGCACAATCTAGGCTCTGCAGTAACAGGAGCCATCGATGTCTCGTTAACTGTTTCCAGCCATAATTTCAGTGCGCTATCTAGCGGTGGCGCTGCGGAGGATGTGCGCTGGACAACCTCATTTGACCAATCGACAATCGCTGCTATTGATATCGGTTCAAGCGTGACTCGGTATTTACTAATCGATATGCCATCGGACGAATTACCAATGGCAGGAACTCATACCTTTGCCATCACTGCATCTCCAGGTAGCGGTTCTACGACCAATTACAATACTGCGGAATTTGTCAGTGTTACTGAGAATATTACTGTGACCATTCCTCCAATTCAAGATGGGGCAATAATAGCCGATGGATTGTTGACTGCAGCGATAGGCGATAGTACAGAATTCCCACTTCTATTCGCAAATACCGGGAATGATGTTGAATCATATCGCTTCAGCATAGAAGGAGCTATTCCCAACGGTTGGAATGCTTCGATAGATACCGGTCTAGTCACAAATCCGCAGGTCGTTTCCAATCTGACTCCCTCGATGTCAGACCATCCAATAACTGGTTCACAGCACACCACTAATGTAACTCTCAACATCACAACCGACCCTCAATCACCAGCTAATACCACTCAAGATATTCAGGTAAGAGTCGAGGATTTCCTTACTGGTGATTTAATCGAGATTAAGACTCTGAATATATTCGTTGGCGAATTGATTCAAGCAGAGGTTAGTCCTACTAATCAAACCGTTCAACTATCCTCTGGTTCGATAGCACAGACCACTGTTTTCGTAAACAATACCGGCAATGTAGCAACCACTTACACATTAAGTCTAGATGAGAGCGAGGCAAGAGGTGTCAATTTCGAGATAGTTGGCAATAGCCAGATTCTAGTTGCCCCGGGGTATTCATCTCAAGTTCAGATTCAGATGGATACCGATGGCTCCGCTAGTGCAGATGACATACATCTAGCAACTCTTCGTGTCGATGCAGTCGGTATGGACACTTTATTGGCAGATATAACTGCAGATATCGATGAGTCGTATGTTTTCACAATCAGTGCACCGGTATCGGTTGAAGTCATACCTGGGGTAAATGAGACGATTAACGTTTCAATAACCAATCTCGGTAATTTAGAAGTAAAAGCCTCTATGTCGGCAAAAATTGTCGGAAATTGGAGCTCTAGTTGGGCGTGGGATGAAATTACTATACCGATTCAAGGAACAATTGACAATGCGATCACAGTAGAAGTACCTGACCTCAATACAGGTGCGTCTCTTTCAGATGGTGCAGTACACAAGTTGACCATTTATCTCTACAATAGCAACAATTCGGAATATTTGACTGAACAAGCAATCAACCTAGTAGTCGCTCCTTTATTCACAGTAAATGTCACTAATTGGGATGATGAGAAGTTCTTCCACCGAGATTGGCAACAACCATTCACTCCAACTATCGTCAATACTGGCAATCGTGACGTAATCGCAGATATCACTTGGGAGATAATAGATTCTGGCGGAATTACTCAAAGTACGGATTGGGATTTCGTACAATCAAGTCCCTTGTCATCAATAGTTCTCACTCAAGGAAAGCCAGTAATACTGCCGTTCGGAGTGATTAATACCGCTTCATTCCCAGTTCTTTCAACCAATGCGGAATTACGCGTAATTCTGACCCCGCGCGACACAGAAGTAACCGGTTCTGCAGTATTAACCTCTACTTTACAAATGAGTAGATTGTTCAACTACGAAGATTATATCTTAAGTCCAAATATCGATAATGAAGAATTGACAATAGAGATACCATGGTCTCGCATACCTACGGTTTCGCCAAGCAATGAAGCCTATGAAATCGCATTTTGTGGTGCTGAAAGATTGATAGATATCAGCAATCAAGGACTCAACGCCCAAGACTACGCATGGGGCTTCTCTTTCGAAGGAGGAGGTAATACTTCGTTGGATTTGCCAGATGCTCCTAACTGCGACAGCGGAAATATATCACTCTCGAAGATACTTCTTGATGAGAAGGTAGCTTATGCAACCAATCACATAGATTTCGGGCTAGATGTTCCAGACTTCCCTAACATCTATCCTGGCGATGGATGGAATCTCACCTTCCGCCTGTATCATCCTGATGAGCACAATGGATATTCTGTTTACACCGAAGCAACATTCCATGTCGTCCTCGATAACTACGCAGACCCAGGACTCTCAACTCTAATTTTCTCGAAAGAGGATGTGACCGAAGGCGATGAATTCCAAGTATCCACAACTCTTTCCAATTACGGTACTGCAATTGCTATTGGAGTTTCGGTGAATTTGCTATGTGATGGTCTTTCTGTTGAAGCACCTGTTTTCAATCAAACTATACTGCAACCTGGTCAGCAAGTATCCCTTTCATGGGATGTCAAGGCTAGCAACCTGAATTGGTGGACTCAAGAGCAAAATATTCAATGTCATGCTGAATTAACTTCGGCAATGATGGTCGGTAATGAAGGTGATAATGATAAGGCTAGCACTGTTGTTGACACAGTTGATTCATGGTCTCCAGGTGTAACGATTTCTTTCCTCGCAGTAATAATTACCATCGTCGCCTCACTAGTCTTTATTCGTTTAATCGGTCAAGACGAAAAGTATCGTTTAGCAGCGGTTTACTGTGGAGTAATCGCCTTTGGATTTGGCTTCCATCTTATCAATTTCACATGGTGGGGCCCACTTATCGCTATCGGTGCTGCCGGTTGGGTATGGTTCATGGCTTGGAGGTCGACTAAAGAGTTCCAAATGGTACACGAAGATTATCAACGGGCTAGACGTGGTGATTCCACTCTTTATTCGGATCACAAAGATGTGATTAGAGATACTCAGAAGCAATTAGGGATAATCCTCACATTGCCAATAATTGGCTTTGTAGCAGTCGTACTGGGCATTCCTCCAGCTATGACCCCAGATAGTAGTAATTTCATAAGCATAATTGGCTATGTCCTTCTAGTAATACTCGGAGTTTGGCTTGTAGTATGGCGTGCTAACCGCATGTATTCCAATCTCTACGGGCGCTTGACTGAATTGGAAGTCAAGACTGGTTCGCTAGAGAGAGACCTCGGTGACCCTGCCAGATTGTTAACTGAATTAGCGACTGATGGACTCGACCTTTCCGGAATTTTGGTTTCACCAACTGCAGCCGGTAACGGTGATTCGGATGGCGATATTTACAGTGACAATTTGGATAACGAGATGCTTGACACACTCGGCGACTTAACCGATGACTTACCAGTCGAAGATGACAAAGGTATGATCGACCTAAATGATGCGGTAATGCTAGGTGGCGAAATGGAGGCCAGTGACTATGTCTGATTATGGCTTCGAAGAGGAAGAAGAGTTCTCAGATGAGGCTCCTGGGTCATCCTTCGCTGAATATGATCCAACAGGCGATATGACGCCAGATGTCGGTGAGCGAGTACCTGAGCCAGTAGAAGAAGACGATGATGTTGCTGAGATGACTGCTGATGAACTTGAGAGAGCCCGGTCTGCAATTCGAGATTCTCAAGTCAGTGCTGACAAATTGATGCATGCGAGTAAGACACTCGAGGGATTGGTTTTTGGAGTAACAAGAGACGATGAAAACTCATTGACATCGACAGAGTTCGAGATTGTTGACGCACGTAGTAAGTTGCAGATACACCGACTCTTCGGAGCCCGTAAATCAATCCGTCGTGCTGAAAAGAACCTCAAAATCCTCGAAAAAGACATTATGGAATTAAGGCGTAATATCGCCATGTTAAATCGCCTTCTTCAAGAGAAAACAATCAATGAAGCAGAGATTGCAACTATCTTGCGCAGCCTGCATACTGCGACTGGCGCAGCAGAACATGGCGAAGTAGGTCAAGCCGCATTCGAGGTTGAGCATTTGATCGAGGGCTTAGTTGAGAACGATCGCTCAGCACTCAATCCATTCTTTTTCAGACACTTCTGGATGGGAATCGATACTCGCTGGCCAGCAGGAAGCGATAATGGCATTCTCATGCTTCGTATTGTCAATGATGGTGAGCGACCAATTCCCGAAATGAGACTTGAACCACCAGTCCCAAGGGGTTGGAAATCAGAACCAGCATTCATAGATGTTCCAGCCATAAGGCCTGGAGGTTTCCTTCCTGTGAGATTCAGTTTAATTCCTGATGAGCCTCTTTCTTCAGGAGTAAGACCACTTTATCGTAAATTATCTATTCAAACCGGTTATGACATGAGAGCCGGAGATATCGATTGCGTCATTAGAGTACAAAACCGTAGCATGGCTAATCTCAATGATATTATGATTATGCCATGGATGCCACCAGGATTCACAATTGCGGCTGCGCCTGTTATCAGGCGTCTTGAGCCGGATGAAATCGGGGTAATACGAATACCCCTGCAAATAGAAATGGGCGATGGAGGTGACTTCTGACCCCATAATCAGATTCCCACTTGCAGGTCACCACCCGCAGGGGATTGTAGAGATACGAAATATGAAAAATAAAAATAAGGTGAATAAAAATGAAGAGAAAAGAAAATATGAATGAAAGCGATGACCTGGCGTCTATCGGTATCGGTGCAATGATTGTATTTATTGCATTGATTTTGGTAGCTGCTGTTGCTTCTGCAGTTATCATCCAAACGGGTGAAAAATTGCAACAGAATGCACAGCAAACAGGTTCGGACACACAAGAAGAAATAGGTGGTAAAATTAGTATTATCACTGTCTGGGTCGGCGAACAAACTGACTGTGACGGTGATGCAGATGGTGCTGTTGATGCATGTATCACACTAGTGTATGAACTAGCTGCTGGCAGTGAACCAATGGACGAAAATGATGTTATTTGGTCAATTAGTTGCCTTCAGGGCGCTACAATGGACACTATCTGGGGTACTTTCGACGGAGATGTTACTGGTACTTCTGGACTTGCTGATGATGATCGCAACGGTGACGGAACACTCGACCAAACTCGAATGAATCTAGACACCGTTCATGTAGATGGATCAGACAAATGTGTCGATAATGGTGGAGCAACTGCAACTGGTTGTGCTGATTTAGGAGACTTCCACGACGATGACACTTTGCAGCCAGGTCAGGTTTACATGATAAATCTGAAGACTAGCGCTGATGGAGATGATGAAACTGCTCAGAACCAAGGTGAATGTAATCCCTTCATCAATGAACAACACGAGTTAACTATCTCTGTTGCTGGTGGCGGTACGACCACAGAAATTTTATCATATACTAGCGTGACTGAAGGGCAGTCTGTTGTTTGAGGTGATTTATCATGATGAAAAATAACCAACAAGAAGACAATATCGGCTCAATAGGTATCGGTGCAATGATTGTATTTATCGCATTGATTCTAGTTGCAGCTGTAGCATCTGCTGTTATTATCCAAACAGGTGAGAAATTACAACAGAATGCACAACAAACTGGATCGGATACACAAAGAGAAATCGGTGGTAAAATCACAATTAATGGTGTTAAGATTACTAACGTTGATGATATAAAAATTTACTTTGAACCTTCACCAGGTAGCGGAGTTTTGAACACAGTTGATATCGCATGGCAAGTTTCTTGCGATAATGCAGGATATAACTTCAAGGCTGGAGCATTCGGTGACGGAGATGCCACTAACGATGAAACTGGGTCAAATTTTGCTTTCCCAGCATCACAACCGGAAGAAACCGATGATACTGCCGATGGAGATTTCGGCGATGTTGATGGAACGGTTGGCGATGGTGATGACACTTCAAGAGAAGCTATCACACTGACTCCAGGTCAGAACTATGTGATTGAAATTGATCTTACCGAAGACGGTGTGGCCGGTACTAATGATGACTGCGCTATTGTAGATCAATCAGTAAACAACCAGATGACTTTGTGGATTCACGTCGAAGGCGGCGGATCAACTTACGAAACAATGACAATTACTGACAAGACAGCAGGTTCTGCACTGGTCTGATTCGTTCATCTAGACCACTCTTTACGAGTGGTCTAGTTGGACCTATCAGTCGACGGAGGCGCATGCATGGCATGGCCTTTTGGAAGTAGTAAAGGTTCTAGAGAAGTTGAAGCAGATCTTACGGAAGAGCGCTTGCGAATGATGGCGAACATCACCATCGAACAAGTGCCCATGCCCGAGGAGGGTATTCTTTCAGAAGAAGATGCTTGGACGATATCCCCAGGACCTTCACGCGTCAGGATGGACACTGGTGGAAGCCAAGATGCACCCGCTGCGGTGCAGGCAGCCCCAGTGACAGCTAATTTGGATACATCAGCACTTGAACGTCTGATCTCTAATCGTCTCGACATGGTCGAGGACGTACTCAGGGGGCTCGAACATCGAGCCGCTAGTGGTGCAGTCTCGAGTCGAGGTGAAGACGGTGAGATCGTTGGAGATGCTGGTGGCGATGGCATTAGTTTCAGCGGTGGCGGTAACGCTAGTGCTGGCGCTATTGGTAGCGATAGACTCATGGGCGAAGATGCAGCACCACTGCTCGAACTCTATGAGGCACAAGCCTTGGAATCTAATCCATTCCTTCGTGCTCCGCACGAATTTGGAGATGGCTCAGGGTTTGGAGTAGGCGCGCCTACTGTAGCAGCATTATTGCTCGATCATCTCTCTGGCATGGCCACAGTCTCATTCGTTGAGAAGGCCATTGCTTCAGGGATGCTCAATGCCGATGAGGGTAAAGAGGTCCTTGCAATCGTACAATTAGCAGCACCTGGTGAAACAGAGGATGCATTAGATGATCACCTTCCCAATAAGGAATTGTTGACCTTCTCTGCCTTTGTTTCAACTTGGCGTAAAAGCAAGCGATTGATGAATGGAGTTGAATGATTATGGGTTCGGTAGCAGCGGGAGCGTTAGTAGTAGGTACAAGTCTACTCGTCGTATTCGCGTTAGCTACCCAAGCCCTTGATTATCAACTTGAGTCATCTCTCAATGAATTGGAAAAATCAAGTGAACCTTCTCCTGTGATGAGGTTCACGAAGGTTCAGAATATCGAAGAAGCAGTTACTGAAATAACAGTTACAAATCGCGGTGAAGGTATAGTATGTCTAGCAGATCCATGTGAGTTAAGATTAGATACAGGAGGTTCTCAAATTCCGGTGGGAGAATTTACTGCAGAGTTCTCTTTGTGTAATGGATGTAAGGCAGGGAAAGATAATGAGGTTAATACGGTGACCATCACCAACCATGGTTCGTATCTCTACACAACCACCTCTACTTTGTCATTATATGTGTCAAACCTAGACTCGTCTACTACCCCACCAGCATTCACATTTTCAGAGGAAAGTATAATCTATGCAAATGTGGCTAATATCGGCGTAACTAATATCGATACATCTGAATCATGGGTTACCATAGATGGTGAAAACATATTCCAGTTCGATGATTTATTGTCTTTTGCAGATGGTCCAAGTAATCAATTGACCATCAATTCAACTGACGATTTCCCAATAATGTACCCCGGTGAGGTATTCACCATACAACATTTGACGGGTGGCTCCGTCGCTAAAGAGAGGATTACTCTAGTTAGTGACGGAGTCATCGCTGCGAGTGCTATTTGAGGTGATAATATGGCAGATGGAGGAGTTAGCACATTGATTGTACTTATTGCATCTTTACTTATTTCAGGTATAGCAGGGATTGTCCTAATCGATGCCTGGGGTGGTGTTGCAGATGCCAATCAAAGTGCAGTTAATGCCAGAGCTGCTGATATAGAAACCGATGTCTCATTCGCAGGGGACCCGACTATGGTTCCTCTCGATGATTCTGGAGGAGCCGGATCATACAAAATCACAGTAATGGTCCAAAATAGTGGCTCTCGTGTATTAGACCACACTAATTTAGCGCTTTTCGTTAATGGTAATCCCTTCGGTGATGGTAGTGATCAAACACTTGCTGACGGCAGTGCCCTACCTGGTGATCATAGATGGGGCCCCGGAGATATAATCGTCTTCGAGATCACGGAAACTGCTAATGAGTTCAATGGCTTTGTAGATAACACACAAATCACATTGACCATCGTTGCCGAATCAATTGTAATCGCTGGCCATTCGGGCACAGATTCTGAAACATATGAGGTGAGATTGAATGACCCAACCCCGTGAAGATGCACCAAAACCAGTAGAAGACGGATTTCCGTTCATTCTAGAGCAGGACAGCTTAGCAAATTCGATGGGTTTGAAAATACCTAATCGTTCTCTTATGCTGATACAAGGTTCAGTTGGTGGAGGAAAATCCCTGATTTCACAACGGATGATCTACGGTTTATTGGAAAATGACTGTAAGGTCTTGGTCATAACAACAGAATTGACTACCCGTGGCTGGGTCGAACAGATGGAATCAATTGGCTATTATGTCACTGAACATATCAGTTCTGGTCGTTGTATCGTCTTTTCACGCTATGGTATAATAGCCGATACGGTACCTGGTGCTGGACTGAATGAAATCCTCGAATCACCTGCTTGGAATGAAGCAGACGTAATTGTATTAGACACAGGTTCTTCTTTAATGCCTAAGGGTCTTGAAGAGGCAGGTTTAGTTCAGTTGATGCAACGGTTGCGCAAAAAAGTTGCAGTGGGGCACAGTTTGATAATGACTGCAGACCCTGTTGAAATAGACGACCGTTTACTACATTTATTCCGTGCCTCAAGTGAGGTCGTAATCGATTTGGCAACACAATTGATCGGTGGTGAAATGAAGCGTAATTTGCTAATTACTCGCTTTTTACGTGCTGCTGGTCCACTTCAAAGCACAGTTGGCTGGAGAGTTGAACCTGGAATGGGCTTCATCGTAGATATTACGGCGGTGAGCTGATATGGCCAAAGAAGAAGAAGAACTGAAATTCCCAAAGGGAGACCTTGACGGAGTTATGGCTGCACATCCTCACGTAGCTAAATGGGTGACCGATTTTGAGCAACGCTATGGTTCCCGCCCAATGTACTATGGTCCACTTGACCGTGATGCACGAAAAATGGACCCGCTCAATTTAATTTATATCACTAAAGAACCAATATTTGTTCACATCTATCAGCCGCCAACTGGTGGCGATGAAGTCAGTCAGGTATTGTGGTTCGGTCTTGAACCACAATTGAATGACGAAGAGGAGAATTTCCGTCGTGAACTGATAGAAATCCTACTCCAAGAAGCACCTTCGGCACCAAATTTCACTACTGATGAGGAATTCGAGAGTATCCTTTCTGGTATGATTGACCGGTATACTGCACTAGATTCAGAAGTACGTGGCCTCGCTCGCCGTCAAGGGCGTGTCTGGTCCATACTTGGTATGGAGGACAAACGCTTGGTAGTAAGCCGCGAACAGCGTGACCGTCTACGTTACACAATCATACGTGACTTGGTGCGTAACGGGGCACTTGAACCACTACTATCTGATGAGATGCTGGAGGATATACACTCCATCGGTCTCAAACACGTACACATGGATCACAAGGTGTTCGGAATGGTTACATCCAATATCAGATTCCGTGAACGTGATCTTCTATCACGTTATTTACGTGCTATGAGTGAGAGAATCGGCCGTCCAGTGAGTGACAATAAACCGATTATTGATGGCGCACTACTAGACGGTTCACGTATCAATATCATTTTCTCCGACGACGTCTCTATGCTTGGGCCGTCATTCACCATTCGTAAGTTCGCAGAGGAGACCATTTCTATCATTCAACTGATTCAATGGGGCACTCTCAGTGCGCAATTAGCAGCTTATATCTGGATTTGTCTGGAATATGGAATGTCAGTAATGGTAAGTGGTGAGACTGCATCAGGAAAAACCACCACTCTAAATGCAATACTTCCTTTCATCGATCACAATGTCAAGATTTACACTGCTGAAGATACACCTGAGGTTAAGGTAAGGCACAAGATTTGGCAACGCCTTGTAACTCGTGAAAGTAAGAACGAAGATTCCCGTGTCGAAATGTTCGACTTACTAAAAGCCGCTTTACGTAGCCGTCCTCGTTACATCATAATAGGGGAGATTCGTGGTGTTGAAGGAGCGACGGCCTTCCAAGCGATGCAGACTGGTCACCCTGTAATTGCTACTTTCCACGCATCATCTGTAGTCAAAATGATTCAGAGATTTACCGGTGACCCAATCAATGTTCCAATTCGTTTCTTCGATAACTTGAATTTCGCCCTTTTCCAAGAGGTAGTAGAAGCCCCAGGTGGAGGAATTGCCAGAAGGGTAACAGGGATTGACGAAATTATAGGTTACAATAAGCACAGCGACGGTGTTCTAACAAGAGGTATGTTCGAATGGGACCCTGTTAGAGATAAGCACTATTTCCGTGGAATGTTCCAAAGTCACCTGCTTGAAAATAAAATCGCTGCACTGATGGGCTTTGAAAATAAGCGTGATATTTACGATGATATGGAAAAACGTACCGAGGCTATTACCCGCATGGTTGAAAGAGACCTTACGCATTATGACGATGTTTTCGATCTTCTCGACATCTATTATAGCAATGGTTTCGATTCATTCCGTTCAGCACTTGAGACCTGGGTCGGAATTAATCATCGTTGAGGGAATTGGTGATTTTAGATGGAGCGCATGGCGACTTGGCAGATTGCGCTTCGTCGTCTTGAGATGCCAGTTCCGCGTTTCATAATCATTTATTGTGGAGGTTCAGCATTTGCTGGTTTCCTTGCGGCTATAGTAATGATTTTAATCACTGGGGGCTGGAGCGAAGGTGGCCTTTTTGCTGGCGCAGCAGGCTTTCTTCTGATCTTGGTTTTACCTCTGATTACAGGCGGAGCAGCAGCAGCATTTCCAGTATTGGAAGTTAACAAACTAGCGATAAGAATTGAGAAAGAAATGCACATGTTCATCACTCGAATGGGAATTTTATCACTAGGAGAAGTCGGCGCACAAACAATTTTCGCCATTCTAAAGCAGATGAAAGATTATGGCGAACTTGCAACTGAAATCAAAAAAATAGAGGTTCTTGTGGATAAATGGCATACAAGTTTGCCAGAGGCGGCTAGGATAGTTGGTCAACAATCACCCTCAGCTCTATGGGCTGATTTCCTCGATCGCATGGCTTTCTCAATCGAAGCAGGTCAGCCTATTGATGAGTTCATGCGCTCGGAGCAAGAAACGGTTGCTGAGCAATACAATACAATCTATGATACTCGTTTAGAGAGTGTCGACATGCTAAAGGAGATCTACGTCTCTTTGGTTTCTGCAGGACTTTTTGGATTGGTAATTGCCGGTATCCATCTAGTTCTTTTCGAAACAGGTAATCCCAATGATGCACCAATAGTAATTGCCAGTCGTATTCGTTATCTAATCCTGGCAGGATTCTTATTCGCAGTGATTCAAATTGGCGCACTATTCACGTTCAGGTCTTCGATTCCCGACGACCAGACCTTTGCTAGGGATGATCTGGACACTCCATATCGTATTTTGTTTCGTCAAGCATGGATTGTAGCAGGACTGGTTACCACGGCACTACTGGTTCTAACCTCACTATTTACCCTAATTTTCTGGAGTGAAATAAGTCCATCATGGGACAAATATGGATTATTACTAGTTGCAGTTCCATTTACGCCAATTCTAATACCGGCTATATTGGAACAAAGAGAAGAGAATCAGGTTAAGCGTAGAGATGATGCTTACCCTGATTTCATACGTGCACTTGGAGGTACTGCTCAAGCGCGTAGTGCGGAACCAAGTGCAACAATCCGTGCTTTGCGTGGAGTTGATTTTGGTTTACTAGACAGGTCCATCGATAGATTAGAGCGCCGATTAGCAACTCGTATAGATTCAGACCGTGCTTGGGATTACTTCAGCTCTGATACCAATTCAGCAGTTATTTCTCGCTATAATAGAATCTACATCGAAGGTGCTCAATCATCTGGTGAGCCTGCTAAAACCGCTGACATGGTTTCACGCTCGATTACAAATCTTCTATCTCTACGACAAAGAAGAGCTCTTTCGGCATCGACTATGGGCGGAGTCGCTCTAGGATTACTGATTAGTACAGTCGTCAGTTTGAATGTCACAATCTCGATTGTTCTCCAACTTGGAGAGTCGATTGCAAGTGTTGCTGATACTCTTGCTGATACTGATATCGGGGCAATTACTGAGTCCGCAGGTGGATTTGCACTGCCTTCAATGGGTGATGCAGGCGCTATCGACCAGAATATTATGATGTTCAAATTAATCGCTTCAGCACTGATATTAATTCAGGTCTTTACAGTATCACTAATTTCAACACGTCTTCGTGGTGGTGGTTTGACTAGTGCTCTTGGGCAAACAATCAAACTAACTTGGGTAGCAGCACTCGCTAGTTTGGGCTCAGCATTTGTTCTAGAAGCATCTTCCGGATTATTCGGAACATGATGCAATCGCTGCGATTTTCAATCGCTAATTCATCTCTTCTTTCTTTCGCTTAGCACTAGCAGCCCACGAACAGATCGGACAGAGATTGAGATCATGCCCCCGTGCTGGACAACTAGCGCGGGCAAAGAAAATCATTTGTAAATGTAGTTTAATCCATTTTTCTCGAGGAAAGACATGTTTTAGATCACGCTCTGTCTGTTCAACATTCTTTGCTTTTGATAAGCCCCATCTAGCAGCCAAACGATGGATATGTGTGTCGACAGCAAAGGCTGGAACCGAAAATGCTTGAGCCATTACGACCGATGCTGTTTTGTGACCAACTCCGGGCAACTCCTCTAATTCAGCGAAAGTTTGCGGCACAACACCAGCGTGTTTGGCAACCAACATTTTGGAAAGAGTGTTAATATTACGTGATTTTGTGGGAGCGAGTCCAACTTCACGAATAATCCCGAGGATGGTTTCAACTTTGGTATTAGCCATAGATTCAGCATCAGGAGCGATGGCGAAAAGAGCAGGAGTGACCTGATTGACCTTATTATCGGTAGTCTGAGCGCTCATCAATACTGCAATTAACAATTGGAAATCATTTTCATGGTCAAGAGGAATTGGTGTTTCAGGATGCAATTCCTCTAGAATTTCCATTATTCTAGTTGCCTTTTCACTGCGTTTCATTTTTGGCCCTCTCTACTAAAGGTGAATATTCTCCACCGTTTTTCCATGAGATCCAAAAGCCAACAAAGACCCCACCGAGTGGTATTACATTACAGGTTAAAATGACACTAAACGATGTATTATCAAAAGACGAACCGAGTAAGTACCAGATGATTAAACCGAGCAATGCACTTGGGAATATGCACAATAAACCAATGACAAGTGAGCGTAGTAATCTCATCTCCTCTCCTCCATTAAACGATGCAGGTCGGCCCCACCTAATGAATTGAGAATGTCATTTTGCTCAAGCCATCCCTTTCGTCCAACCATCACTCCATAGGATATATCTGCTAATCCAGACAGTGAATGGGCATCTGGATTGATTACGACTGGAACTCCTAACTGTTTTGCTCTCTTACACAACCGCCAATCGAGGTCGAGCCGATAAGGCGATGCATTCAGTTCGACAGCCTTTAGCCTACCACCTTCATTATGTTCAGCCATATGTTCGAGGACTTTGTGTAGGTCTACTTCGTATCCATCACGACCTTGAAGAATTCTTCCGGTTGGATGTCCGAGAATATTTACCGCTTCATGGTCGATGACTTTCAGTAATTCTTCGGTATTTTCACTTTCATCACGAGAACGCCAACGCCCAATCGCATGGACGCTTGCAACAACATAGTCCAATTGCGCCAAAACATCATCGGGATGGTCTAGTTTGCCATCGGCAAGAATATCGCATTCAACTCCGTGGAAAATTCGGAAGTCAACACTCTTTTTGCTCCAATCCTCATTGTAACTTCGAATGGTTTCGCCTTGTGCTAGAAGGTCTTGGGCTGAAGCGCCATTAGCGACGGTCAATGTGGGGGAATGGTCAGCAACTCCAATCCAATTCCAACCCATCTTCTGTGCTGCTGCTGCTAATTGCTCTAGGGTTGCCTCACCATCGGAAAGAACCGTATGGTTGTGCAATGCTCCTTTTATGCTTTGATTAGTGATCAGGTCTGGTAGTGATTTCTCGGCTGCCGCTTCGATCTCTCCCATGTCTTCACGTAATTCTGGTGCAACATAAGCAAGGTCGAGATGTGAATAGATATCATGCTCTGATAACGCTGGTAAAGAACTAGCAGCAGCTGCAATTCCAGTTAGTTCTGTTTCAGGCATCAACCCAAATTCATTGAGTTTTAAACCGCGTACCTGAGCCTCTTGCCGCATACGAATATTATGCTCCTTTGAGCCAGTGAAGTATGCCAATGTGTAGGGGAATACCCTTTGTGGGACTAAACGAACCTGGGCGTCAATCGTACCACCGCTCTCAAGTTGTTCATACTCAGCCCCACCTATGGCGTCGAGAACATTAGCATCAAGATGCGATAAACCAAAACCATCTTCGAATAAAGAAGTGTCAAGAATGAGGCTTACTTTTGAATCACCTGCTCCTTTGATATCAGCAATTCCAGGTAGGTTGAGGATGCTTTGTGTTACTAGTTCATGGTCAGAGTCTTCCAGTGCAACCACGACATCAAGATCACCTATGGTATCCTTGCGACGACGAGCACTACCTGCTAATTCAGCGCGTATCACGCCGGGTAATTCACGGATTAAACCAACAAACGTCTCACCATATCGCAAACCAATATCGAGTCTTCTACGAGCATTGAAACGGGCTAGTAAATCGATTCCCGATAGGATCTTCGCTTGCGATTTAGCACCGAATCCCGAAAGAGGTGCAATCTCATTATTTACCGCAGCTGCTTGTAACTCGGGTATACTATCAATCCCTAATTCATCGTGCAACTGCTTGATACGCTTTGGCCCAACCCCGGGTATACCTAACATCTCCAATAATCCAGATGAGGTTTTTTCATGCAGTTCATGCCAATCATCAGGCCAAACTCCGGTCAAAACCGCTCCAGTTATCGCTGAACCTAATCCCTTGCCAATACCTTTGATATCAAATAATTCTCCAGAAGCGACTAATTCTCCCAAATCCTGTGTCAATGAGCCAATAATTCGACTACCGTTTTGATAGGAGCGAACCCTAAACATATTTGCCCCGTTTAACTCAAGCAAAATGCCAACTTGGTGCAAGGAAGTCGAAACCTGATTGCGCGAGAAATGCGGTGCCATTTCTCGCTTGGAGATAGGTAAGCGAAAAGCGCCTCCACCAGCCATGTACCAGCCAGCGGCTCTGCCCTCAAGAACATGCGCAATGCTGAAGGTGGTCAGCACTAGACGCCCATCTATGAGCTCACTGCTAGTGACGGCAGCCGAAGTCCAATGTTGGTCGGCGGTTCTTGCTTTTACCCTAGTAGCAACAGCATCTCGTAACCCGACGGTTGAAATGGCATTTCAGCGCTTTATCATGGGTGTTTGTTTGACCTTAGCGTTGACATTAATCGCATTATGGTACAATGGAGAATACATGTGGGGTAGGGCAGACCCGCGTCCTTTGGCGGTAGTTTGTGTCATAATAGCAATAGCAGCGCGCCTCAATATCAAAGGTGAGAACGTTTCCTTTGGGGCAAATCCTCACACGATTAGCAAGCGTGAAGAAGAATAGTTAATCTAACGCGAACCTGCTGTGAATATGAAATTCATCATCAGTTGGAAGACTAGGAACCATCCCAGCACCATACCACATAGTGGAGCCAGTGGCGGGTCCTCTCCATATACCGCAGTATAACCTATGATGCAACCAGCGAAACCAGCGACAAATAAGACGCGATAGAGAATCTGTGCTCCGATTCTTTTGCTTGTTCCAAGCTCTTTCCAGCCTTCAAAGCCAAACCATCTCCAGAGCAGATTCAAGATCCCATCGTTGCTAACTTCGACTTCATCCATATCAACTCCATACTGTTTTACTTGAATACATAATCGGGTAAAACCTTACACATTCTGGTATTTTATGACGATATTTGCTAAAACAGTAACATTGGTAGTGATTGTATAGGCCACTATCTTAACCTAGACGGTCATCGAAAGGCATGGACTGGGCACCGGACCCTGATGATATGGACATTCCGAAAGGATATCTCAGGGTGCGTAGAGTCAACCGTGCTTTGATGGACACGTGGTTTCGAGAAATCGCTCTTGTCGATATAGATACGCTACCCGATGAAGGTGGAATTCTGTTCACAACTTGGCACCCAGGTGGGCTTATCGACCCAATGCTGATGATGGCTGCCTTACCGGGAAACCTTACTTTTGCCGCAAAACACACACTATTCAAAACACCAATTCTTGGTCAGATAATGCGTGCTACTGGTGCGAAGCCAGTTCACCGTGCTCAAGATGCAAGTGCTACTGATTCAAAGAAAGGAGATCGTTCTGCTAAGAACTCGACTCTAATCGAGAGTCTCGGCGATGCAATTGCATCAGGAGGTCGCGCCGCCATTTTCCCAGAAGGGGTTACGCATATGGAATCTCACCCCGTTAGATTGCGAACAGGAGCAGCCCGAATCTTACTCCATGCGATTAGAACAGCGCGTAGTGCGGGTTTGCCTGAACCCCACGTGGTACCACTTGGTCTACACTATACCGACCAACATCAATTCAGAGAACGAGTTAGTCTACAAGTGAATAAGCCATTGCCAATCCCACCATTACCTGGAGAAGAAGGTGCACCAGTTCCTACTGCTGAAGATATTGAGAAATTTGGCGAACAGGCTCCAGACCGCGTTTGGTGTGGAGAGATTACAGAGCTATTGCGATTGGAAATGCATCGTAGCAACCAAGCACAAGAAACCTGGGAAGATAGAGAATTAGTCTGGCGGGCACGAAGGATGATTCACGTTTTCCGCTGCGCTAAAGAAAATGTTCCAATCGGTCCTATTCCATATGATAGAGCACTTCTGGGTTCACGTCGTGTTAGAGCAGCATGGCAGTTTCAATCTCTAAATGACCCAGAGCGTACTGAACGTATCAAAGAAGATTTTCTCAAGCACCATTACGAAATGAAGGATTTAGGTTTACGTTCTTGGGAGATTAGTAATCGCAAGGAACGTAGTTCCAAAAAAATGATGGTCAAAAATTTCGCCTATTGGGTTTGGTCGATTGCATGGATGTTAGGCGTGGTTTCATGGGGTGCCATTATTGGCTCGATGGTTCCATATCTCGGAACTAGGGTTCTGACCAATAAACATGGTAAGGTTGAAGAGAATAGAACAGACATTGGTTCGATTAAAGTATTGTATTCAGTCGTTATTTATCCAATATGGTGGATTCTAATTTCACTACCAGTTGGATGGTTCATCGCTTCACCGGATTCTATGCTTCAGGATTGGAATATACCGAGCCTTATTCTTCCAGTTTTGGCCAAGATACCGTGGCCTTTGGTCTCGTTTTTGGTTTTGTGTTGGTGGCCATTATCCGCTCGCCTTCATTTGAAACTATACGAAAGAGCAACTCGCTCGTGGCGTTCAGTACGTCTCGGATTCAAATTACGTAGTGGAAGTATTGATTGGGATAATCTACTACAAACACATGGTTCACTAGCAGCACAACTGGCTACTATCGGTGATGGTTTGGTTCTACCAGGCGATCCTGACTGGTTAAATCCAAAGCCTGGCGAAGAGGACTGGCAAGTAGTCAAACAAAGAGCAGCATGATAGCACAATTCAGAACATGTTCTGGTAAACTATTCTAAAAACACAACGAGGCTGGCATCTTTGATGACGGCATGGTGGCGCAGTCGTGAATCGCTTTATGCACTGACAATTTTCTTTGGCCTCTTTATCGATCAAAACGGCACAGAGTGGATAATTAAGGGTGAATATATCGTTGATGTTGTAGTCTGGGCAATTTTTGCACGCCTCTACCTCGGTGCCGCTAAAAAAGAAAGAATCGAGATGATAACCGTCCTTGCCTTTGCAACGCCGATGGAGTTGTTTTTCAGTGAAGTATGGAATCTCTACGAGTATAGAGAGGGGCTGATGCCTCTATTCGTACCTGCAGGTCATTGGTTCCTTTTCGATTTAGGAAGGAGGCTGTGTCGATTTATCTCTCCAGACAAGGCTTGGTGGGTAATTTCGCCGTTCATTCCAGCAACCATTGCCTTCCTTGTACTTGATATTGACACCTCTGGTGTAGTTCTACTGTTAGTTCTTCTTGGTTTCATGAAATGGGGCAGTGAACCCTCACTGTATGCGATGATGGCTTGGATTGCTCTGTTAATGGAACTGTGGGGCACATATCTCGGTAACTGGTATTGGGCTCATGAGATTCCATGGACTCCTTTGGTTGCGTGGAATCCACCACTTCTATGCGGGGTATTCTATGCACTTGGCGATTTACTAGTTTGTAAATCAGTCAAAAAGTGGTATGGCGAGTAGTGAGTAACGTTCACTCTAGCACATCAGGTGTTGTAAAACACACCAACACTTATACTGACACGGTTGCAGGCCCAATTAGGGATTTTGATGAAAATACAACTACTTGGGACAGGCGTGGCGGTAATACTGCTGAATGTAACACTATTATCGATGCTTGCGACAGGCGCTGTGGAAGGCGCTGTAGACGACAATTTTGCAACATTTCCATTAGATGAAGCGTGCGAAGATACTGACTGCACAACAATGAAAGCAGATTGGACTACTTCGACCTCGGAACAAGACTATTACGTCTGGTCAATGACAAATTCAGCGGCAGTATCTGCTGATCAATCTGTCGAACCAGCATATAAGAAAGTAGGACCTTTCACATATTCTATTACTTCAACTAAAACGTTCATCAGCCATGATGCCACAGCTGGAGAACTGAAATATTCTGAAAGCAAGTCTTACGAATGTGCTGCAGATAGTGAGATTGCCTGTGATACCGAAGTCACAGCCATAAATATTCCATTCCGCGCTCAAGTAATTGGTGCAACGAACATGTATATCGGAACCGGAGTAATGGGCGTCGCTCAACTTGGATTTGCTGCTGGAGTTATGGCCAACGATCTCGATTCCATGCAGGCAGGAATGAAGACAGGTTCTGATTTGGCTCTCCAATATGCTGGTGCAACGGCTGCCGCTGGTGGTGATGCAGGACTGGGAAGTGCTGGTATTGGAAATGCAATGTTTGACGGTTTTGATGCTTATTTCGCAGCCACCAATGCTTCAGGAGTCAACAACATGACCGGGGCTGGCGAGACAATCACTTATTCACAAGCCATGGGCGGACAAACAGCCGCCTTCACCAATCTAAGTTATGCTATGGATTCAGCTGTCGGGATTCCTGGCGGCGAGGATATTTCTCTAACCGGTAATCTTGGTCCAACCCTTTTGGCAGGACATTGCAGCGCCTATGCTACTGCAAATTACACTACAGTTATGGCTGATGCAGGAAATAGTTTTGTAAATGTAGGAACTATGCAAAGAGCCACTCTTTGGGGCTTTATGGCGATGGCAAGCGAAACAATGCCTGATGTTAACACTACGATAGCTCGCGATCACGCCATGTGCGCTGGAGTCGGTATGGCTTTCCTAGCCAATGGCGGCGGCGATTCCGATTGGATGACCGACACAACTAATTCAACAGCCAACGCTTCAGTTCGTTTGAACAATCTACTCGGAATTAATCTCACAGATGCTACTGCAATGAATTTGTTATTCGCAGGAATGGGAACTGAAACACCAACTGGTTTGCTGGCTAGTAACGGTACCGATTTCGGATTGGGAACATTCATACAAACACCACCTGCAGACGCAATGGCTAATTTCGGCCTTAATCAGACTGAATATTCAACTATTGCAGGATGGGCTGTAGACTGGTTAAGCGATGCTGAGAGCCTGCCAATGATTTTGAAAGGCGGTTCTGGTGAATTAACCGCTTCACGATTTATCAACATCAGTTTTGGTGATGTAGATCCGATTAATTCAGAATATCTTGCATCTGGTGTTAATCTCGGAGAAGACTATCTTACTCAAACGGGTGGAACAGCGGCTACAATTAATGAGTCCGCTTCTGGAAATGTCTTGTATGGCCCACTCGGAATAACCACCCAATCAGGTGCTGTATTTTTCCAATATGGTGAACTATCAGGCTTCACACCTCCAATGAGCGGACCAGGAACTGCTATGCCATGGACCGATGCTACTGTTGCTGGTTTGTATGGAATCGATGTTGATGCTGCTGGTGCTTTGCGTAATTATATGCATGTTATGGCTAATCAAATGACACCGAATTACTTGAAAGATACATTTGGAACTTCTGAATATTTAACACAATCCGCTAATGCGTGGTTACTAGGATGGGCTGACCCTGTATTGGCAGCAACTGATACTACAGGAGACCCAGCTGCAGCATGGACATCACTAGAAACCAATACTACTTACTTTGGTTCTGGCGGAATTAGCACAGGTCCTGCAACAACTTACACCATATGTACTGGTGAAGTAAGCACATGTGACAAGGGCGAGACATTGTTAGAAGATGGTTCCTCAGAACTTTCGTGGCATAACACAGCAATGGCTACGGCAACTTTCGGCCTTGTTGGCGTTGAATCAATCGCAGGAACAACTGGCGGATTCATAACTGGGACCGGTGACAAAGTAGATCTTGCAGGATATGCAATCGCTGACGTAACATGTTCTGGAAAAAGTACTGTAAAGAGCATTCCAACCAATACTTGTTCGGCTTCATTAGATGAAACAACACGCCTTATTCAGGCTAAGTTGCTTAATACTGTGAGTTTGCTAGATGCAACCCCAAGTGCACTACCTGTTTACTTCGGCAGTGAGGTGAGCCTAGAGACCGAGCAATTATCTGGATTGATAATCTCTGGTTCATCGACTTCAACTTTCTATCTAGATACGCGAAACAATAAAAATATGACTACAGCGCCACTGGCTACTGATTTGGTTCCTGTATTCCAGATTTCAAGAAATTCTATGATTGCGGATTCAGATGCAACGGATATGGAGAGCGCGATTGTGCAAAACCAAGATGTGATTTCATATTGGACGAACTTTGATTCTCCAATCGACTTTGTTGCTCTACTGCTATACCTTGTTGGAGTAGGTATGATTGTCATGCACTTTGTCGCTAAAACCGAAGATGAAGATGTATCTGAGTCTGCTGAAGAGCCGGTAGAAGATGAAGAAGTCGAAGAAGTAGTATCAGGACTCTAATTATAATCTAAGATACATTACTTGAAGGCTAAATTGGTTATGTTCAAACCAAAATGGCCTCTCGATAATACATGGGCACCGGAATACGGTCAGATCATCTGCCGTTTCCAATGCCCAATACGCCCAATGCATTGAGCCAAGAATGGCGTAATCTTACCTTTATGCATTGGGAAGTCGACCCAAAAAGGCTAGCTCAGTACATTCCAGATGGCTTGGATTTGGACTTGTTTGCCGGTAAGGCCTATGTTGGTACTATTCCATTTGAGATGAAAAAGGTTAGACCTCGATTACTTCCATGGGTGCCAGGTATCTCTAACTTTCCTGAATTTAATATTCGAACTTACGTTACTAAGGACGGTAAAGGTGGAGTCTTATTCCTAACTCTAGATGCCCAGAGTCGAATCACTTGTGCATATGCTCCACGTGCATATGGTCTCCCATATCGCTATGCAAAGTGTAAGTTAACATCTGCGGATGGTGTCTATACTTGGAACTCCAAAAGAGCGAGCGATGGTGCGGTATTGCGAGGAAATGCGCACGGTGTTGGCGAATTGATGGAAGCGAAATCTGGCACTCTAGAGGAATTTCTCTTTGAGCGATACAGCATGTATACCGTCCACCAAGGAACACTACGTATCGCTCACACTCAGCATGACCCATGGGTTTTCCAAGAAGGCAAAGCAACAGTAGAAGAAAACACTCTAACAGAATCCTATAATCTCGGCGTCTCTGATGTTTTGAAACCAGACTTGGTCCACGTTTCTAAAGGCGTGTATGTTCATACTTGGCCGATTGAAATTGCTGAAAGAATCAAACCTAAAGATCAACGCGATTATCTCTTCCTCGATGGCGATTGTGGGCTCTGTCACCGTTTAGCCACATTTATCGATAAGAGGCTGGGTAAGGGGCAAGAACTTGGTTATCGTCCAATATTAGCAGAAGATGCACAACGTGTAATCTCTACTCTACCGCGAAAAATGTCCAAGGCAGATACTGTTTACATTATCAGAAATGGGAAACCATACATGCGTTCAGCAGCGGCAATAAGGACCTTGTTGTACATGAAGTGGTATTACAAAATGTGGTATCCTCTAGCGTGGTTGACTCCGCTTCCAATAAGGGATATCGCTTACCGGTTTGTTGCAAAATATCGTCACAAGATATTTTCAAAACCCAAGGTTTGCATGTTTAGAGTCGATTGAGTATTTGCTAGCCAAATATTCAGTTTATCACTCATCATCACTCTTTTTCGGTAGAGGGACTGATGGGGGTAATGGTACCGATGACGTCTCTTGTTGCGGCTGTGGTACCGGGGCATTGCTCTGTTCGCTAGCATAACCAAGTTGAGTAGGTGCTTCATGAACCAGTTTATGGCTGAGATTTACAGGAGCTTCACGTTGTGATTCCGCTCCATCTTGATGTGCCATTACTCCTTCTGTAGTGCGGGCAAGGCCAACTGTTGGCGCTTCTCTTGCCGTATCACGCTTAGGTGCTGCCATCGGTGCTTGACGTGCTGCTTCGCCGGAACGACTGGTGTGACCAGTGTCTTCTACTGTGTCAAAAGCATCGAGTAAGGCTTTGGCTTTGGCAAGATCATCTTCTGCGCTCATGTTGTGCCATTCTTCTATCTGACTTCTCATTTTCTCTTAATCACAGCGAGATTGGCATTCATTAGCATAAACTTGACATCGCGCTAGGTTGTCTTCATAGGTGGTGACTGTTTCAGTTGGTGTATGGTGAAGGCGAAGGCTCCTGTTCGCATAGACCTGGCTGGAGGATGGAGTGATTGCGCTCCATTCTGCCATGATGTCGGAGGCGATGTAGTCAATGTTGCCATCAATCATTATGCGCATGCTGAATTGATTGTCGATGAAGATGGCAAGATGTCTTGCAATTATTCTTGTGATGTCCCTGTTGGAAGTGGTTTGGGTTCATCAGGAGCGACCAACGTCGCTTTAATGGCGGTTATCAAAGGAGTTCAAGGAGCTGAGGAATTAGCCTTCCAATTCGAAGGGTTACTGGGTAATCGTGGTGGTCGTCAAGACCAATGGGCTGCCAAGAACGGTGGAATTCAACACTTGAAATTCATAGGTGATTATGTCGAATCTATTTCACTTCATCCTCCACAGTCGTTTTTTCGCTGGCTACAAAAACATCTGATTTTAGCAGATACTGGAATTCGTCATGTTTCTGGGGATTTACACGAAGACGTGTGGGCCCGATATGAGGAAATTACCCCGCATCTGATGGAGATTAGAGATGCAGCGAGGCAGATGTCTATTGCAGTACAAAACGACCGTAGAGATAAATTGGTAGAGTCTTTCAAGCGTACAACCGCAGCAGTAGAGGAATTATCACCGCAACTAAATGCACCATATCGTGAGTTGGACTCTCATAAGGAAATCCTAGCTTGGAAGGGCATGGGTGCAGCTGCTGGAGGTTATGTTGCAATTATTAGTCGAGATCCTGAACTTACAAAATCCAATCTCAATTGGGAAGTTCTGGATTGGGAAATAGATGAAAACGGGTTGGTAATGGAGGAATAAGTATGGGGTTAATCGAAAAGCATGCATCTGAGTTCAATGTTGATTTCATAGTTTACAGCACGACTTTTTGCCCATATTGTGTGGCCGCAAAGCGTTTATTGAAGCAAAAGGGATTATCGTTTCACGAAATCAACTTCGATCATGAAAACGAATCACGGATGGAAGTCGTAGAACAAACTGGACATCGGACCGTCCCTGTAATAATTGATAATCGTAATGATTCACCGATTTTTATTGGCGGCTTTGACGAGATGCAACTCTATTTCAAAGCAGGGAATTAAGCCACTGCCTTATTTCTTCGTGGTGTTCTGTTGGAATCATATGCCCCTTCTTATGGGTAATTTTGGTCATATTCCAGCCAGCATCGGCAAACAGGTCACAAATAACGCGCCCATCAGCAATACTGACACGATGGTCTCGCTGTCCATGCATCCATAGCATACTTCTAGCATCGAGAGATTGTAATGCAATTGTCAACTCTTGTGGCCTTATGCAGCGTGTTCCAAGGCAAAGTAACCCCTTAATTCGGTTAGCAAATGGAAATTGCAATAATTCCTGAGCCAAAACTCCTCCTTGAGAGAATCCACCAATTACCAACTCACCCTCAGGCATTATTTTTGCTAAATCTAACAGACTAGCATCAACATCACTCAATTCAATTGCATTGAGAATTGAACGATTACCTTCTTCATTTTGATAACGCCACCATGTCTTACCACGACGTGGATGTGAAAACCTTGCTTCAGGTATCAGTAAATCCCATCCCTCTGGGCAAATACTAGTGGCAAATGGTCGAATCATGTCAGCGTCACCGGTCATGCCGTGTAACAACACCAGAGTCGGCAATCAATCACCTTACAGTACCCAAGTGGTTTGAATGCCACCAGCCACCTTTAGATGGATATAGCTATCTTGGCCATTTAATGTAATGGTTAGAGAATATTCACCCGTATTCGAGGGTATTGTCCCTATTGATCCTGATTCACGTGAATTAGAACCCCATGCACGTGCTAAGGGTGTTGCTCCAGCATGGTCTTTCAGCGATAGAGTCCCTGAACCCCCACCACCACTAATGTCAACGTCGAGATACCATACTAGGAAATCAAAATCCACTCCGCTGGGATGGCCGGAATCTAGGAAAGAATCGTAAATGTCACCATCTGCGGACTCATAAAGTTCGTCTTTGAGATCTGTGGCTCGAATAAACCAAACCTGTCCATCATGGTTGCGGCCATTGTCATTGAGAATCATCTTCAAACGCGTTACTCCTGTATCATCAATCCATTCTAACGATGTGATAAAACCTCGACTCGAATCAAACCAATAATTCAGTGTATGCCCACCATTGCTCTGGGCGTTAACCGTCGCTACATCACCATTGACGAATGATGTCTGGGCATTCCAGTCCTCTGCAAATAATGTAAATTTCCAAGTATCTCCTTTGTTCCACGGGAAGTTGAATACACTCTGAGGATCTCCATTCTCAAAAACGCTCAGAGAATCAAATATGACCCTTCCTAAGAAGGGGTTATGATTGATTACTGCATGCCTTTGAGCTTCTCGCTCTGATGAGATAGCAAGCATCCAATTGCTATTTGCTTCGTCTTTCTCAGCGATAACCAAGCGGGCACTATCCTCACCGAATTCTGGAGTGACAAATGTGTATAGCCACCAATCTCCGACTTCCCATCCAGGAGTGTCTAGAGTACTGTCGTAAGTGAACTCATCATCGGTAATACCCAAGCATCCGCTAAGACCTCCAGTGATTACCAATAGGGCTAAGATCACTGCTCGCATCATTACCGCCTTACAGGCGTCTTTTTTGAGACCACCGCCTCAAATGCTTCGTTAGCGAATCAAATTATTCCAGTAGTTAATCCCGGAGCAATAACTACTGCAACGATACTCATCAACTTGATTAGGATATTAAGTGATGGACCACTTGTGTCCTTGAATGGGTCACCGATTGTGTCTCCAATAACGGCTGCTTCGTGAGCATCATCGCCTTTTTGTGCGCCTTCGAT
>ERZ1046876.386-NODE-386-length-34925-cov-8.502495_pt1 | contig 34925 bp, 37 predicted proteins | sample MGYA00383094_ERZ1046876 | MGnify/ENA primary metagenome ERZ1046876 (study PRJEB29581, sample SAMEA5548364) | metagenome | biome: marine; feature: coastal; material: water | depth 50 m | study: Short-term variability in the microbial, nano- and picoplankton...
CTGTAGTTGATGGGCTGGACGACGTTTATTATTCAAACATTGAAGGGCGTGAAGGTCATCTATCCACTTTGCTGGTTGACGAATAGTCTTAAATTAAAGAATCGCCAGAATATTTTCTGGCGGTCTACCAATCACAACACCCTTGTCGGTTTTTACAATGGGACGCTCAATTAAGATTGGATTGTCAATCATTGCCTGAATCAGTGCATCTTCACTAAGCGATTCATTATCTAAATTGTTGTCTTTATAAGGCGCTTCAAACGTACGCATGAGTGATCTAGCATCCATATTGAGCTCGCTCAATAGTGCTTTTAATTCATCAGCAGTCGGCGGCGTATCCAAGTATTTAATTACCTCAAAGTCGGCACTTTTTTCCTCTAAAATTCCTAGGGTTAATCGAGATTTGCTACATCTTGGATTATGATAAATTATTGTACTCATTGTAAATATTATTATGAAAAAACTACTTATTATACTTGCACTATTATCAGGATACGCCCACGCAATTACGGTTAATGAAATTGTTAACACTGCCAAACAGGCGCGCGAACAAGCTGGGAAAATCACAACCCCTGTTTTTTCATTAACCGATACACAAGGTGTTGTTCATACCGATCAAACTACAAAAGGTAAATATTTAGTGGTTAATTTTTGGGCTACTTGGTGTCCACCCTGCTTAAAAGAAATTCCTGCTTTTGTGGAATTTTATGAAGCCAATAAGGGCAAAGTACTTATTTTAGGTCTTGACTATGAACAAGCAGATAAGCGCGCCATTTTGGATTTTACTGATACCTTTATGGTTAGTTATCCGATTATTTTATTTGATAAAAATAACGGACCACAATTTTCAAGATTTGGCGAAGTATTTGGCATGCCAACCACTTATATTTACAATCCCGAAGGTCAGCTAGTTGACTTTAAAATGGGTGAGATGGATATTGAATCTTTACAAGCAGCGATTTTAAAGTAGCCAAGTTTTGGTACTTTCTCCTTGGTCACGCACCAACTTCGGCACTAAATAACCACTCAACTTGGTTTGCAATTGGCGATGCAATTTTGTAGCCTTCTCATCGGTTACAAAATAATGCTCGGCACCTCGAACCTTATCCAGCATGTGTAAGTAATAAGGCAAAATCCCTGCTGAAAACAGCTCAAGACTAAGCTTTGTTAGCGTGTCTAAATCATCATTAATACCTTTTAATAGTACCGATTGATTAAGTAAAGTCACATTTTCAATTTTTGCAATATTTTTACAAAATGCGGCTGATAGCTCGTTTGCATGGTTAATATGGGTCACCAAAACCACTTCAAGCCTTGTTTTGGTCAATATTTGGGTTAATTTATCAGTTATTCGACTGGGAATAACCACGATTGAACGCGAATGGATACGTAAAGTGTTTACATGTTGAAAATTTTCAATTTTTTTGATTAATTGCTCAAGTTTTTCATCGCTTAAACTAAGTGGATCACCACCACTCAAAATAACTTCATTAACCGCTAGTTGTTTCTCAATATAAGCTTCAATCGCGAGCCAATTACTTAATGCATCATGCTGCGTATAATCAAAATTTTGCCTAAAACAATACTGACAATGGATGGCGCAAACCTGAGAAGTGATTAACAATACTCGGTTAGGGTATTTATGAATTAACCCGTCAACCGGTGAATATTGCTCATCATGCAAGGGTGATAATTCATAGGCACTATTAACATCAACCACTTGTGGAAGTACTTGTTTTAATAGTGGGTCATTCGGATTTTTTGAATCAATCAGCTGAGCATATTCCAGTGGGATTTTAATCGGGAATTTGTGATCAGAAAACACCTGAGTATTGAAAAATTCATTACTCTGACTAGCGCCTTTAAGCACTTTTCTAGCTTGCTGATTCCACTGATTCATAGACGTAAAAAAAGCCCCGTCAGGGGCTTTTATAACATTCGATTACTTAAGGATTAACAAAAGTTAGCGAAGTTTTCGTCTGAATGATCTTGACCATCTTCGTAGCCAGCTTCGTACGCTTCAGTTTTTCTTTGCTCTTCAATTTCAGGATTTTCTAAGAAGCCCGCAACCCATCCTTGAATGTAGTTGTCATTTACGCCCATTTCTTCCATTTTTTTAACGCCTTCGTAGTAAGTCATTGCTGATACTCCTTAAATAATGTTTATAATTTTAGTGCTTATATCAGAGCGTTTTTCAACTGACATAAGAGAAAGATAATATTATAACCATTAAATTCCATAAGGCAAGAAAAATCCATGAATTTATCAGAAATAACCAACGGTTTAAATGACAAACAACATCAATCAGTTGCACTCGATGACACTCAAAATGCCTTAATACTAGCAGGTGCAGGCAGTGGCAAGACGCGTGTCTTGACGCATCGTATCGCTTATTTAGTCACACAAAAAAACATTCATACTGACAGTATTTTGGCAGTTACCTTTACCAATAAGGCCGCAGCAGAGATGCGCGAGCGACTTGGCGCTTTATTAAGACGCCCTATTCAAAGCATGTGGGTGGGCACATTTCACGGTTTAGCACATCGTCTATTGCGTACGCATTACGAAAAAACTGGATTAACTTCTGGTTTTCAAATACTTGATGCTCAAGATCAAATGCGCATTATTAAGCGCTTAATGAAAGAAAATAATATTGATGAATCTAAATTTCCGGTTAGAAAGGTGCAGTGGTTTATTAACCAGCAAAAGGATGAAGGGGTGCGCGCACAAGATGTAGATCCGGGCTATAACTTTTTTATTAAAAAAAGCTTAGAAGTGTTTGTACTTTACGAAGCACATTGTCGAGCTAATGATTTAATTGATTTTGCTGAATTATTAGTGAGAAGCTACGAACTACTAAAAAACAATGTTGAGTTGCTCGAACATTATCAAACGCGCTTTTCTCATATTTTAGTAGATGAGTTTCAAGACACCAATACCGTGCAATACAAATGGATTCAGCAATTATTCACAGGCAACAACAAAGTATTTTGTGTGGGTGATGATGATCAGTCAATTTACGGTTGGCGTGGTGCAAAAATTGAAAATATTACCAAACTAGAAACGGATTTTGCGCCAATACAAACCATTCGCCTGGAGCAAAATTATCGCTCAACGGGTAATATTTTGTCAGCCTCTAATGCGCTAATTGCTAACAACTCTAATCGCATGGGCAAGTCATTATGGACGGATTCTGGCAATGGTGATTTAATTAATGTTTATGAAGCACGCACCGAAACTGATGAAGCAGATTACGTGGTTCGCGCCATTCAAAAAAATATAAAAGATGGCGATAAAGCTAGCGACAATGCTATTTTGTATCGGTCTAATGCCCAGTCTCGTGTGTTTGAAGAGGCGCTAATTAAATACAACATCCCCTACATTATTTATGGCGGCTTACGTTTTTTTGAACGCGCTGAAATTAAAGACGCCTTATGCTACCTACGCATGATTGAAAGCTCTGCTGACAACGTTGCGTTTGAGCGTGTGGTGAATTTTCCAACACGCGGGATCGGCAATGCAACCCTAGAAAAAGTACGAGAATTTGCACGCAATGAACACACCAATTTATTTCAAGCGGCCAAACAAATAGCGCCAACACTGCCAACGCGCGCTGCTAACGCACTGACTGGATTTATTCAGCTGATTGAACACATGGCTGATGACAGCAAGCATTTAGAGTTGAGTGAAAAAGTAGCTTACTTATTAAAAGAATCCAGCTTAATGACACATTATGCCAATGATAAAACCGACAAAGCTGGCAGCAAAAAAGAAAATTTAGAGGAATTGATCTCCGCTGCCAAGCAATACAATCATGAAGAAGACAGTGAAATGAATGAGGTAGTTGGATTTATCTCGCTGGCTTCATTAGATTCAAGTGGTGATGCCAACACCCCGGCTGCTGACAATGTGCAGCTAATGACCATTCACTCAGCCAAAGGTCTGGAGTTTCCTAATGTATTTTTAGGCGGCCTTGAAGAGGATTTATTCCCCTCTAGACAATCCAAGGATGAGCCGCATCTGATGGATGAAGAAAGACGCTTATGCTACGTGGGCATGACTCGAGCCATGAAAAAACTCACCCTGTCATTTGCTATTAAACGTTTTTTGCACGGGCAATCTTTGTATGCCTATCCTTCTCGATTTTTGGATGAAATCCCAAGTGAATACACCAATAAGGTTAAAGCAAAATTTGGCGCCACACAAGCCAATTACAGCGAAGACGATATCTACAATCAAGATATTGAGCCGCAAGCCAATGGTCAGCTAGCCGTTGGCGTTGGCGTCAAGCACGGGAAGTTTGGTTTTGGCACGGTGCTTAATTTTGAAGGTGAAGGTGATTCAGCTAGAATTCAAATTAAGTTCAAACAAGCAGGAACAAAATGGCTAATTGCCAGCTATGCCAATTTGGAGTTTGTTTAATTTAAGGTTTTTTTAAGATCGTCAACTGAAAAACTTTGAACAGTTTGTTCGTCGGTATAAACTGGCTTCATTTTTGTATGTGTGCCCGCTTCTTTTTCAATCTCAGTTTGACGAGAAATAACCAAATTTAGACAATCAGTAATCATTTTTTGAGTGTTCTCAGTTAAAGGGTGGCGCAAGCCTGGCTTGGTCATTGTGTCTTTGGCGACGGCAATTAAGGTTTTTCTCATCGCACTTAACATTCTAACTTCTAACTCTGTGTTGTTGTCATCACTCATAATAAATTCTTAATTGTTTCTAAATGTTGTAAGTAGCTTATTTTATCGGATTTATACTCTCTATTACCTTGCATTGATTGTAGCTTTTTATTCAAGCCCCAATCTTGGTCGATTACCTCTGCCACCATCTCAGGATGATTGCAAATTAGCACCATGTCACAACCACTATCTAGCGATACTCGTACTCGGTCGTTAATGTCTTTAATGAAAAAAGCCCCTTGCATTGACAGATCGTCACTAAACACGACCCCTGAAAAACCCAACTGCTCGCGTAAAATTTGCTTGATCCATTTTTTCGAAAAACCTGCCGGATTTTCATCAACTTGCGGATAGATTACATGTGCCGGCATCACTGCATCTAGCCCTTGGTGGGTCAACTCTTTAAATGGCAACATGTCTGACATCAGCTCTGTCATCGAGCGCTCATCAATGGGCAAATCTAGATGTGAATCTGCCGCCACAAACCCATGACCTGGAAAATGCTTGCCAACACACTTCATGCCTGCCTGATGCATGCCGCCAATCAAGGCGCCCGCCAAAGCGGTAATTGCCTTAGGATTTGAATGAAAGGCGCGATCACCAATCACTGAAGATTGGCCGTAATCCACATCTAGCACCGGCGTGAAAGAAAAATCAACACCGATATTTAGCAACTCATGCGCCAAGACATAACCACAAGCGGTTGCCTGCTCAAGGGCTAAACTAGGGTCGCGATCATACACATCACCCAATTTAGCCATGGCTGGCAGGTGAGTAAACCCCTCTTTGAAACGTTGCACGCGACCACCTTCATGATCAACTGCAATCAACAATGCGGGCTTGATAGCTCTAATAGAAATAATTAACGCCTTGATTTGCTCAATCGATTCAAAATTTCGACTAAACAAAATAACACCGCCAATCGAAGCTTTGGCCAGTTGGTTTTTTTCATTAGCGGACAGTTGAGTCGCCGCCACATCCATCATTATCGGTGCAAAATTCATTAATCTATATAAGGTTTGACTTTATAAACAAGGTACAAAATTGGCAAGCCAATTAGTGTGGTTAATATAAAAAATTCACCATAACCAAACACTTCTACAATGGTGCCTGAATAGCCACCAAATATTTTTGGCAACAAGGTCATGAGTGAAGAAAACACCGCATATTGAACTGCGGTAAATTTAATATTAGTTAAGCTTGATAAAAAAGCAATAAAAGCAGCACCTGCCAAACCAGCAGATAAATTATCCATGGTAATGGTGATGTATAACCACATCATGTCATGACCCACATTGGCCAAAATAACAAACAACAAGTTGGTCAATGCTGAAAGCAGTGCGCCTAAAAACAAGACTCTAAATACGCCAAATCTGATCGCCATAACACCGCCTAAAAATCCGCCAGCAATTGTCATAAATAGGCCAAATGTTTTAGACACAGTGGCAATTTCCACTTTGGTAAAACCCATGTCTTGATAAAAAATATTAGCCACGACACCGAGCACAATATCACTCACTCGATATAGACCAATCACTGACAAAAGCAGAATAGCAACACTCAACCCATAACGATTAAAGAAATCTTTAACCGGTGCTATATAAGTATCATCAACCATGGCTCGATTAACCACATTAAGTGTTATCAATAGTCGAGCAGCAACATAAGCGCCAGTCATGGCCAACATCATTCTTAGTGTGCCGATTAAAAATCCGGATAAATGCTTGTTTGCAAAAAAGTCCGCCAATACTGGTTTGAGGGTTTTAACCAGATCTTCGCTCACTATAAATGTCGTAATAAAAGCAGCAACAATACTCAAGAATAAGGCGAAGAATCGCGCGTAATCCAGTGTTGTATAGTCAATCGAACGATTGGATGAGTCAGGCTCTTTAATAACCAGTGTGGTGATAACACCAACCATCATAACCAACGCCATCATTAAATAAGTGGTTGACCAAGCCTCAACACTATAAAGCGCTTTGGTTGAGCCAAAGTAGCTGGCTAGAAATAGTCCACCCGCACCAGCCGCCAACATGCCAATTCTATAACCTGCGATATAAGTAGCACTAAGCATTGATTGCATGTCTTTATTAGCCGATTCAATTCGATAGGCATCGATTACAATATCTTGAGTAGCTGATGAAAATCCGAGCAATACTGCACCGATTGCCATTAACTCCAAACTATCTAAACCCGCTTGAGGATCAACCGACGACATCAGTAAAATAGCCCCCATAATGGCCAATTGAGAAGTTAACATCCAGGCTCTTCTTCGACCCAGGAGTTTGGTTAAAATTGGCAATGGCAGTCGATCAACCAAGGGTGCCCAGACAAATTTAAACGAATAACCCAATGCTGCCCATGAGAAAAAAGTAATACTTGACTTGGCCACGCCCGCTTCATTCAGCCAAAGCCCTAATGTGGAAAAGATAAGCAAAATGGGCACGCCGGCTGAAAAGCCTAAAAACAACATGCTTAGCACCCGAGGGTGAACAAAAAGCTTAATACTGCCTAACATTGAATCCAAGGCATGCCATCATGACGCCAACCATTGACATTGCCACGCTGGTCGTTTTCATCTAGGTCTCCTTCAAAACCACTCACCACATGAGCCACATTAGTAAACCCATGTTTAAGCAAACACTTGCCTGCATCGTCCGATCGATAACCGCTACGACAAATTAAGATAATTTCAACGTCTAGCGCATTACCACCCAAAAAACGCTTGATGGCTGCTATAAAATTTGCCTCGTTCGGCGCCCAATCAGGATCATCTAACCAAGGCACAAATAACGCGTCAATTGGTCGACCAACAAACTTATTTTCAGCTTCACAACGAACATCAATTAATACTGCCTTTTTATTGGCCTGTAGACGCTCAACAGCTTTTTTTGGTAAATATTGAAGTAGACTGCTCATGAAGCAATTATAGCAACTTCTTCAAGCGTTTGAACGCGATCAAATAACTCAATAATGTCAGCATTGTGCATGCGGATACAACCCTTAGATCCAGTCACCCCCATTGGGGTTTCATCTGGTGAACCATGAATATAGATGTATCGATTTTTGGTATTAATATTGTGAGATTCAACCCCATCAAGCCAAAGAATTCGAGTTAGAATCCAATCTCTTTTTGGGTGTTGTTGTGCCAGCTCAGCACTGTAGATTTCACCGGTAAATACACGGCCTTTAAGCACTGAATTTGATGCCAAATTTTGTCCGATTTTTTCAGCAATTTTAAACTTTCCTAATGGCGTGCAGTAAGAGCCTTCAATTTCACCAATACCATTGGCTGCTGTACTAATTGTATAAGTTTTATCGTTGAATTCAAGGGTTTGATTAGCAATATTAATGATAATCATAATGCCGACTTATTTGGTAAATAATGCAATGGATTCAACGTGAGCTGTTTGCGGGAACATATCCATAACGCCCGCCGTTTTAAGCTTGTAGCCCAATTCAATCAACTTAGCTGTATCACGAGCCAAAGTAGCTGGATTGCAAGATACGTACACTAAGTGATTTACGCCTAATTTAGGCAATAGCTCTACAATTTCAATCGCACCTGAACGCGCTGGATCAATTAATGCTTTGTTGTAGGTTTTACCTCTAAACCATTCAAACCCTTCAACTTCTTTAAATAGATCGGCCTTATAAAAATCAGCATTACTAATTTTATTTTTTTCAGCATTGTATTTCGCGCGCTCAATTAAGCCCATATCACCTTCAACACCAACCGCGTGTTTAGCGTATTTTGCTATTGGCAAGGTAAAATTGCCTAGTCCGCAAAATAGATCGATCACCTCATCACGCTCATTTAAGTCAAGCAACTCCAAAGCTAAATTAATCATTTTCTGATTTAGCTTAAAATTTACCTGGGTAAAATCAGTTGGTAAAAATTCCATTTCAATGTCGTGATCAGGGTGTGAATAGGTTAATACAGCAGGCTGATTAAGCGGCTTAACCGTATCTTCGCCACCACTTTGAGTGTAGAACGTTACAGCTAATTCCTTAGCACAATCAAGCAATATCTGCTCATCTTGTTCGCTCAATGGCTCAAGGTGCCTTAAGATAAGCACCGTATTATGCTCAGCAACTGCCACCTCAATTTGAGGCACCTGTGATTTAATCGAAAGCTTTCCGATCGCCTCGGCCAACACTTCCAGGTTATCACCCAAAGAAGGGTGCAATACCTCGCAACGACTCATGTTGGTAATAAAGCCAGATTTTTTTTCTCTAAAGCCAACCAATACTTTTTCTTTTTTGGCCACATAGCGCACACCAAGTCGAGCTTTACGGCGATACCCCCAATTTTGCACCTGAAGTGGTGTCAGCCACTGCTCTGGCTCAACCTTGGCCTGACCTAAAAAAGCATCTTTAAGCCACTCGCCTTTGGCGGTAATTTGATCCTTACTCGATAAGTGCTGAAACGAACAACCGCCGCAAACACCAAATACTTCACACTTTGGAGTGATACGATTATCAGCAGCTTTAATAACTTCCTTAACATCTGCTTCTTCAAATTTAGCACGAGAAAAAGTACGATCTGCGATAACTGTCTCACCTGGCAAAGCACCAGAGACAAAGATGACTTTTTCATCAAAATGCGCAATGCCACGACCTTCATGCGATAAAGATTCAACGGTTAATTCGTAGGTTTTAGCTTTTGGTTTTCTTCTTCGGCCCATGGTTTATGCAAATCATTAATTAGACTAATTATCCAATAGTTCCACCCAATGTTTAACAGGAATTTTACTGTCTTTTTGCAAATGCATTAAACAGCCAATATTAGCCGTTACAATCATATCTGGATTGGCTGCTTGCAGGTGTTTTAACTTGTTGCTTTTTAACACTTGTGAGAGTTTAGGTTGAAAAATTGAATACGTACCTGCTGAACCACAACATAAATGTGAATCTTTAACGGGTGCAGGCGTATAGCCCAATTGTTGCAAAATTGAATCAACCAACCCAGCTAGCTTTTGCCCATGCTGCAAGGTGCATGGCTCATGATACGAAATATTGGCTTTTTCTAAGTTTAATTGAGATAAATCTTTGTCCACCAAAAACTCTGCAATATCTTGAGTTTTTTTCGAAATATGTTTTGCCTTTTGATAATATGGGTCTGATTCATCAAATAAAGACGGATAGTCTTTAACCATTAACCCGCAACCACTCGCACTGGAAATAATGGTATCTACTTGTTGAATTAGCCATGAATCAATATTTATTTTTACTTTTTCAAGTGCGTCATGCTCAGCGCTCAGGTGTTGATCTATCGCACCACAACACTGTTTTTGAGGGGTTTCAATGGCCTCAAAACCCAATTTTGCCAAGATATTTTTAACACTATGATTAATATTTGGCGCCAGCACACCTTGCACACAACCACCTAACAACAACACCTTTTTACTATTTTCACTGGGTGTGATAACCCTTCCCTGCTTATTTGAGTGTTTTGCAACAAAACCAATCGGGTTAAACAAAACTGGTGTTGTTAATAGCTTGCGTACTGAATAGCGCATAACTTTTTGCCAAACTGGGCGCTTTTGCTCGACAAATTCTCGACCAATGTCAGCCAATTTTGAATACTCAACGCCTGATGGACAAGTGGTTTCGCAAGATCTACACGTCAAACAACGATCTAGATGTTTGATGCTTTTTGTTGAAAAATCATTCCTTTCAAGAGAGGACTTAATTAAATAAATACGTCCACGAGGCGAATCTAACTCTGAGCCCAATAGCTGATAGGTTGGACAAGTAGCCAAACAAAACCCGCAATGCACGCATTTTCTAATGATCTCATTAGCTTTATAATTAGCAATTTGATGTGTTTGCATTAGTTAAATATCCCATTAGGGTCAAATACCATTTTCAATCGACGCTCAATCTCTGAGCGCAATGCTGAGTGTTGGTCTGTTTTTACACCGGGCCTAAGATTACTCACATAGCTCTTTGGCATTACTTTGAAACTAATTTGAGTAATTACTGCCAACTGTCCTTTCGAGCCAACCAACATTCTCGCTACATCATAACCTGCAACGTTTTTCATTACCTGGCCACCAAAATTTAACAACTCACCTGTACCATCAATAATTTGCACACCCAGAACACTATCAGACAAATCCTCAGCACCTATTGCATAAGCAGCGCCAATACTTTGATTTTTATCTTCAATATAAAATGGCAAAACTTGGTCGTTTTTAGCCAGCACATTGCAAATGTCAGCAATGGGTGTGCTGGCTTTAACGGTGATTACCAACTCCTCTGAAAAATACTCCTCAACACCTGAATAATTCAACCACTCGCTGTTAATATTAACAGTGGCTGCTTGTTTAATTTCATCTTGAAGCTGGGTAATTCGATCAGTCATTAAAATCGCTCCAATTCAGGATATGGCAACTGGCCATGATGCACATGCATGGCGCCAAGTTCTGCACAACGGTGCAATTCTGGTATCGCTTTACCTGGATTTAGCAATCCCTCAGGGTCAAACACTGCTTTAATTTTATGAAAAATTTCCAACTCTTTGTTGTTAAACTGATGACACATAGCATCGAGTTTTTCCACACCCACACCATGCTCACCCGTGACACTACCGCCCATGTCAACACTTAGCTTTAAAATCTCAGTACCGAACTCCTCAGTTCTTTCAAGCTCACCCTCAATATTCGCATCATACAAAATCAACGGGTGCAAATTGCCATCACCTGCATGAAAAACATTTGCCACTCGAAGTTGGTATTTTTTACTTAGCTCGTTAATCTTTTCCAGCATATCAGCCAAATGACGGCGCGGAATAGTGCCATCCATACAGTAATAATCGGGCGACAGACGTCCCACTGCTGGAAAAGCTGACTTACGTCCTTTCCATAAATCCAACCGCTCTTGCTCGTTATCTGATACCTTAATACTCGAAGCACCAGACAGCACCTTAAGCACAACATCCAACTCTGAGCGAACCTCAGCTTCAGTACCATCTAACTCGCATAATAATAATGCTTGCGCATCAAGTGGATAACCCACTTGAGCAAAGCCTTCAGCCGCCTCAATAGCAAAACTATCCATCATCTCTAAGCCAGCAGGGATAACGCCCGCTCTAATAATATTAGCCACCGCATTAGCACAGTCACGGACCGAATCAAATCCGGCCATCACCACCCTTGCCAAATTAGGTGTTTTGGTTAATTTAACGGTAATTTCAACAATAACACCAAGCAGCCCTTCAGAGCCATTCATGAGCGCCAATAATCCCAACCCTTGATCACTTCTTGACAGTATCAGCTCCTCGCCATCAATGGTTAAAATTTTCACCGCTTCAACATTATGCACGGTTAGGCCGTACTTTAAACAATGCACACCGCCTGAATTTTCAGCCACATTACCACCAATACTGCACGCAATTTGGCTAGATGGATCAGGCGCATAATACAAGCCATAGCTAGCCACCGCCTCACTAATAGCAATATTCCTAACTCCCGGTTCAACAATCGCCAATTGACTATCTGCATCGATATGTTTAACTTGATTTAGTTTTGACAACCCTAAAACAACCGACTCGGACAAGGGCATTGCACCACCTGCAAGACCTGTGCCTGCACCGCGAGTTACCACTGGTGTGTTATTTACTTTACAGATTTTCAAAACCTGCTTAATTTGCCCAATGGTTTCTGGCAATACAACCGCCAATGGCTTTTGACGGTAAACACTCAAGCCATCACATTCAAATGGACGAGTATTTTCCTCGCCCGTGAGCACAATACCCTTAGGTAGTACGTGAGATAATTCTTGAATTATTGACATTTGAACAATTATAATGACTTCTTTAAATTGATTAACCACAAAAAGATTATGAAATCATTCAACCCCCCTGTAAGAACTTTAATGGGTCCAGGCCCTTCTGATGTTCATCCTAGAATTTTATCAGCCATGGCGCGCCCTACTATTGGCCACCTTGATCCAGCTTTTGTTAGCATGATGAATGAAACCAAAGAGGGCTTAAAATATATTTTTCAAACTGAAAATGAGCTAACTATGCCAGTTTCAGCGCCAGGCTCTGCCGGCATGGAAACTTGTTTTGCTAACTTGGTTGAACCTGGTGATAAAGTGGTTGTTTGTATTAATGGTGTTTTTGGCATGCGCATGAAAGAAAATATCACGCGTTTTGGTGGTGAGGCCATTGTTGTTGAAGATGATTGGGGTAGTGCCGTATCAACCGACAAAGTTGAACAAGCGCTAAAAGATAATCCGGATGCAAAAATTCTAGCATTTGTACACGCTGAAACTTCTACAGGCGCAAGCTCTGATGCTAAGGCCTTATGTAAAATTGCCCACGAAAATGACTGCATTACAATTGTAGATGCGGTAACGTCATTAGCGGGCAGTGAGCTACGTGTGGATGAGTGGGAAATTGATGCGATTTATTCTGGTACACAAAAATGTCTGTCTGCAATGCCGGGCATTTCTCCAGTTAGCTTTAACGAACGCGCATTAACCAAGGTAAGAAATCGCAAAACACCAGTAACTTCTTGGTTCTTAGATTTAAACTTAGTTATGGGTTACTGGGGTGAAGGTGCACAAAGAACGTATCATCACACAGCACCAGTTAATACACTTTACGGCTTACACGAATCGTTAGTTATGATTACTGAAGAAGGTCTTGAAAATTCTTGGGCACGCCACCAGAAAAATCATGAAGAATTAAAAACTGGCCTTGAAGCGATGGGCATTAATTTCTTGGTTGATGAAGCCGATCGCTTGCCACAACTAAATTCTGTTTTTATCCCTGAAGGTGTTGACGATGCACAAGTGCGCTCAACATTACTTAATGATTACAACTTAGAAATTGGTGCTGGATTAGGCGCTTATGCTGGCAAAGTTTGGCGCATTGGCCTAATGGGTCATTCGTCTAGAAAAGAGAATATCACTCTATGTTTGGCTGCTTTAAAAGCAACGCTAGGAAAATAAGCCGGTAAATAAAATCAATAAAAAAGGCGACCCAAGGGTCGCCTTTTTTATTACTTGACTCAATCTTATTTTAATTTGGCTAGCAACTGTTCTTCAGTTTCTTTTCGATCAGGATCAGGTAGACAACAATCAACCGGGCAAACTTCTACACATTGAGGCTCATCAAAATGACCAACACATTCCGTGCATAAGTCACCATCAATTTCATAAATCTCATCGCCCATAAAAATAGCATCATTCGGGCACTCTGGTTCGCACACATCGCAGTTAATGCATTCGTCAGTAATTAATAAAGACATTACCTTCTCCTAGTTCAAAATATATGTGGTATTTTACCGTATTGTTATCCTTATTTTTATTGCGATTTGAGGTATCATAATTAATTTTTTCGATACTACTATGCGCTTTTTTCTATCACTTCTTACGCTGCTTTTCCTCTCTACTGCTTACGCTAAATTAGACAACGGCTTATATGCTAATTTACATACTAATCAAGGCGATATCATTGTTCAACTTGAGTATGAAAAAACACCACTAACCGTCATCAGCTTCGTCGGCCTGGCCGAAGGCACTAAACAATCCAATATTCAAACTGGAAAGCCTTTTTACAACGGTTTAAAATTTCACCGAGTTATTGATAATTTCATGATCCAAGGTGGCGATCCAAAAGGCAATGGCACAGGTGGCCCGGGCTATCAATTTAATGATGAAATTACCGACTTAACCCATCATAGTAGCGGTATTTTATCCATGGCCAATTCTGGCCCCAATACAAACGGTTCTCAATTTTTTATCACTCATACAGCTACACCATGGCTAGATGGAAAACATACAGTTTTCGGCCAAGTGGTTGAGGGTATGGATGTGGTCAACACCATCAAACAAGGTGACTTTATCCGCAAAGTAAAGATTATTCGAGTAGGTGAAAAAGCCAATAACTTTCAAACTGACGAAGCTGCATTTAATACAGCTAACACACATTACGCCGACATAGAGGCGCGCAAGATAATGGCTAAAAAAGCCAAACTCAAGGCTTTTGTCACTGCAAACTATCCTAAAGCGCATATCTCTGAACAAGGTCACTTTATAGAAATCAACCAACCTGGTAATGGCAACAAACCCAACAAAGGCGATTTGGTTAAAGTCAACTTAACCATTGACCTAGATGACGGCACCAATATGCGAGAAGCAGGCGAACCTTTGCCTTTTGCGGCGGGGTCTGGCACTATTATCAGCATCATTGATACAGCAGTATTAACCATGGGCGTCGGTGAAGTTCGTACCTTAATCGCACCTTATTATCAAATCTATGGTGACAGTGATCGAGGCGGTCTATCCACCGACAGCATTCTAATTTTTAAATTAGAGTTGCTATCAATTAACGATATCGAATAATTAATCATGTTTTTAGAATTAATCAATGTTTTAACGCAGTTTGATTCAGGCTTTGAGGTTTTAAATTACTTAACCTTAAGGGCAATTTTGGCCATGTTAGCCGCCTTATTAATCAGTTTAGCGCTTGGACATTATTTCATTAAAAAATTGCACCTTTATCAAATTGGCCAGGTAATTAGAACTGACGGCCCTGAATCACATTTGACAAAATCAGGTACACCAACCATGGGTGGCGTGATGATTCTATTTGCATTTATTGTTAGCTCACTGGTTTGGGCAGATTGGTCTAGTGCGTATGTATGGATTGTATTAGCCACAGCTATTATCTTTGGCGGTATTGGCTTTATTGACGACTACCTAAAAATTAAGCACAAATCTTCTGATGGGCTTAGCTCTCGCAAGAAAATGCTGGGCCAATCTTTAGGTGCTATTATTATTGGACTTTGGATTGCACTAGCCATAGATACACCCATTCAAACGGAATTACTCATTCCATTTGTTAAAGACATAACCATTCCATTAGGTATTGTTGGCTTTATGGTATTAAGCTATTTTGTAATTGTGGGCAGCTCCAATGCGGTTAATTTAACCGATGGCCTAGACGGGTTAGCCATCATGCCAGTTATACTTATCTCTGGCGCTCTGGCTTTATTTGCCTACATCAGTGGCAATTATAATTTTGCCAATTATCTCAATATGCCTTTTATGCCTGGCACAAGCGAGCTGTTTGTAATTTGTGCAGCGCTCATGGGTGCTGGCCTTGGTTTTTTATGGTTTAATACCTATCCGGCTGAAATCTTTATGGGTGATGTAGGTTCATTAGCACTTGGCGCTATTTTGGCGGTAATCGCCATTCTTCTTCGCCAAGAAATCTTACTGTTTATTATGGGCGGTGTGTTTGTTGCTGAAACACTATCAGTCATTATTCAAGTGGCTTATTACAAACGCACCAAAAAACGCTTCTTTTTAATGGCACCTATTCATCATCATTTTGAAAAGAAGGGTATTTCAGAGCCAAAAATTATTGTGCGTTTTTGGATGGTTACCTTAATCTTAGTATTGGTTAGCCTAGCATCCATTAAAATACGCTAAATGAATACACTAGATAAATGGGATAAGCGCTACTTAGCTTTGGCGGCTGAAGTGGCCACTTGGTCAAAAGACCCATCGACCCAAGTAGGTGCTGTTACCGTTGGTAGCAAAAAAGAAGTCTTATCTCAAGGGTTTAATGGCTTTCCTCGTGGCATTAATGACAGCAGTGAACGCTACAACAACCGTGAAACAAAATACAAACTCGTGGTTCATGCGGAAATGAATGCGATTTACAATGCCACCTACTCTGGCACTTCATTGGATGGTGCTACCTTGTATGTTTATGGCTTGCCCATTTGTTCTGAATGTGCCAAAGGCATTATTCAAGTAGGCATCAAAAAAGTGGTGGTGGAAAAATCCAAAGAATTAGATAACTGGAATGAAAGTGTGCAATTATCTAAAGCCATGTTCGATGAAGCTGGCGTTGAATTAATTATTACCAATAAAAGTTAATATGTCTGAAGTTTCCAAACGTCGCACCTTTGCGATTATCTCCCACCCTGACGCAGGTAAAACCACCGTCACCGAAAAGCTACTGTTATACGCCGGTGCAATTAAAACCGCTGGTAGTGTTAAAGCGAGAAAATCCAGTGCACATGCCACATCAGACTGGATGGAAATGGAAAAAGAAAGAGGCATTTCAATCACCTCTTCAATCATGCAATTTGATTATGACAATCACGTCATTAACTTACTTGATACCCCAGGACACGAAGACTTCTCAGAAGATACTTACCGCACCTTAACCGCAGTTGATTCAGCACTCATGGTGATTGACGTAGCCAAGGGTGTAGAAATGCGCACCATTAAACTCATGGAAGTATGTCGCCTGCGTGACACACCAATTCTAACATTCATCAACAAACTTGATCGTGAAGGTAAAGAGCCAATTGATCTAATGGATGAAGTGGAGACTGTGCTCAACATTGAGTGTGCACCCATCACTTGGCCAATTGGCATGGGTAAGCGTTTTAAAGGTGTGGTACATTTATTGGAAGACAAAGTCTATTTGTATGAGGCTGGTAAAAATTCTGAAATTGGCGACAACATTATTATTGACGGCATTAACAATCCAGAGCTGGATAAAATTCTAGGTACTGACGTTGCTCAAGAAATGCGTGACGAAGTTGAACTGATTACCGAAACCACCACGCCATTTAATTTAGAAGCCTTTCTTGCAGGCAAACAAACCCCAGTTTTTTTTGGCTCGGCCATTTCCAACTTCGGTATTCAAAATTTATTAGACGGCTTTATTGAGTATGCGCCAACGCCAAAAAACAGAGAATCCGACGTGCGCGAAGTTAAGCCAGATGAAACCAAACTCACTGGTTTTGTCTTTAAAATTCAAGCCAACATGGATCCTAAACATCATGATCGATTAGCCTTTATGCGCATTGTTAGTGGCGAGTACAAAAAAGGCATGAAGGTTTTACAGGTGTCAACCGGCAAACAAATCAAAATTGCCAATGCAGTTACCTTTATGTCGCGTGAACGTAGTTCAGCTGAAGTAGCCTATGCGGGTGATGTAATTGGTATTCATAATCATGGCGGCATCGCCATTGGTGATACATTCACTCAAGGTGAAAAACTTGAATTTAAAGGCATTCCAAACTTTGCACCTGAATTGTTTCGTCGCGCTCAACTTAAAGATCCTTTAAAAGCCAAAGCTTTGCAAAAAGGTCTGGATCAGCTTTCGGAAGAAGGCGCCACCCAAGTATTTCGCCCAATTATTAACTCTTCACAAATTTTAGGTGCGGTTGGTATTTTACAATTTGATGTCGTGGCACATCGCCTTAAGTATGAATACGGTGTTGATTGTCAATTTGAAGCCATTGCAGTTGCCACGGCGCGCTGGGTCACTGGAAGCGATAAAGACATTGAACAGTTAAAAGCCAAAGCAGGTAATAATGTTGCTATCGATTCTGCTGGTATGCTAACCTACTTAGCGCCGTCAATGGTTAACCTACAGCTAACTGAAGAGCGTCACCCAAATTTAACCTTCTCTGCCACTCGAGAGCACTAAGTAATCAGCCAATCATAATTGATACAGCTAATAGCGTTGACAACAATAAGGCAACAGCGACATTGGCAGCTAAATAGCTAGAGTGCAATCCAATATTTTCTCTAAATTTTATCGCCCCACTTGAAGCGTAAAATCCTAGTGGCATTACCAGCAGAGCCAGTAAACTCGACATTGGCAAACTATCCATAACCACACTGGTAATAATAACCAATATTGTCATTAATATTAAAAATGCCGGACGTATGATTGATAAAACAGCAACTAGGCGTGACATTTTATTTTATACAATAATTAGTAAAATAAAATACGGCACCATTAAAAAGAAAAATATCAATAATTTATACAGACCCATACCGCCATAGTGGATTGAGTTAAATGTCTCTCTTTTTATTGACACCCAATTATTATGAATTTTATAAATATAATCAGAAGAAAATTTAAACGCTAACACCCATATCAGCAAAATACTCCAATGAATCACCAAACTCCACCCTAGAAAACTTTGCCACATATCCATTGTCACTGATTACTCCTTAGCTTCTCATGCGCTTAACTATCGACTAATTTGATTGTTAAACAATAGCATCCCATTCTAGCGACATATTTTTACAATCGTTTTAATATTCTACAATAAAAAATTTAGAAATAACGCAAATACGCTGAATTTGATCTAGTGCAACCCCTTGTTTTAAACAAAAAAGCCACTTTTAGGCTATAAAAATGGCATTCTCATTGCAGTATTTACAAAATTTTAGAAATTTTGTAAATAGGTTGATTATCGAGCAAATTTAATAAAATTTTGCTGATCTGCATCTACGTGTGTCATGGTTTTGGCCACTGCGCCGCCAAACATATCACCCAACAGTTTAGCATTCATATAACCCATCCAAACGGTTCCATCAGTTTTTTCATAAACAGAAATGGTACACGGCATAAAGACTGAAATCTTTTTATTTTGATCATTAACAATAGCGTTATAAGCATGCTCAGCATTACACAAATTAACCAGCATTACCGGCGGAATAATCAATTTTCCATCTGAATGCTTTTCAATAGATTTATGCAATGGCTTGACGCTTGGAATTACCCAGCCCTTAGCCTCAGCATTGGCCTTAATTTTAGCTACTGTTTCATCAACTGTATAAGGACTCTGAACCTCTTTCAACATCATGCTAGGCATTACATTCCAACCAATCATAGCTGCCACAATAACACCCAACACAAAACTTATTACTATATTTTTCATTTTAATTTTTCCGTTATTTATTTTCAACCGGTTGTGGCGTACGAATAACACCAGGACCCCACGGGGTATTCATCATTTCATTTGGGGCAAAGCCATATCCATTTGGGTTGCGTCCATAGTTGTATGGGTTGTTGTAATAATTGTTATTCCAGCCATTGTCATCAAACTCATCAAACATATTTTCCATTTCTTCAAAATACCAACGAGGATCCCAAAAATCATAGGGATTGTAGCCAAAAAGACCATTGTCATCATAATAGCCGGTGTTATACCCGCCATAATTATTGTTATTATTCCAAAAAGCGTTTGAACTTAATGAAACCGCTAGCAGTGCAATCGTGATCATTTTCTTCATATTTATCTCCTTTTTTATAATAAACTTCAATTACATTATATTACTCTAATATTAAATTAACTTGATATAGATCAATTAAGCAAAAAAACGCCACTCAAAAAGTGGCGTTTAATAAGAATGATATTTTTTTACTGAACTATTCCTCAGCAGGATGTTGATCTGAAGATTCTTCATCTTCTTCAGTTTCGGCAATTTTAGCGACCGAAACTAGCTTCTCTCCTTTAGCAATGTTGATCAATGTTACACCTTGCGTATTACGGCCAATGATAGATACGTCGCCTGCTCGTGCACGAACCAAGGTGCCTTTATTAGAAATCAGCATCATTTCGTCTTCATCGGTTACCTGAATGGCACCAACCACCTTGCCGTTACGGTCTGAAGTTTTAATAGAGATTACGCCTGAACCACCACGCGCTTGTGCACGGTACTCATCAAGCTCTGTACGCTTACCGTAACCCATCTCAGTGGCCGTTAGAATTGGGCTGGAATCGTCAGCGATAATAGCTGAAACAATTTCGTCATCCACCAACTTCATGCCGCGAACACCAATAGCTGTTCGACCAACAGCGCGAACATCAGCCTCTTTAAATCTAATTGACTTACCGTTTGCTGAGAACAGCATAATATCGTTATCACCTGAAGTGATATCTACACCGACTAACTTGTCACCATCACGCAATTCAATGGCGATAATACCACCTTTTCTTGGGCGGGCAAAATTAGTCAGTGATGTTTTCTTACAAGTGCCGCTGCTAGTCACCATGAACACAAACTGATCGTCAGTAAACTCAGATACTGGCAAGATAGCATTAATTACTTCATCTTTTTCCAGTGGCAATAAATTAATAATTGGCTTACCTTTAGCTGTACGTGATGCCATTGGCAACTCATACACTTTAAGCCAATGCACCTTACCAGCTGACGAGAAACATAACACTGTATCGTGTGAATTGGCCACAAATAACTGATCCACAAAGTCTTCATCTTTCATCTTAGTAGCTGCCTTACCTTTGCCACCACGACGTTGTGCTTGATAGTCACTTAAGGATTGCGCCTTCACATAGCCACCATGAGACAAGGTAACCACACGATCTTCTTGAGCAATTAAATCTTCTAGCGTTAGATCAATTTTATGCTCAACAATTTGAGTCATGCGCGCATTGGCAAAATTATCACGCACTTCAATTAACTCGTCACGAATAACTTGCATCAAACGCTCTGGATTTTGCAAGATATCAAGTAGATACTTAATGCGCTCTAGTAACTCATTAAACTCATCAAAAATTTTGTCTTTTTCAAGGCCGGTTAAACGATGAAGCTTAAGATCAAGAATAGCTTGTGCTTGCTTTTCAGATAGTTGATAGTCACCTGATACTTGCAGACCAAGTTCAGCAGGTAAATCTTCTGGCTTGAACATTGCCATGTCACGATCACCAATCAAATCTTTAATCACACCACCCTGCCAAGTTTTTGCAGCTAATTGTGCTTTTGCTTCGGTTGGATTCGGTGCCGCTTTAATCAACTCAATAATTTCGTCAATATTATGTAGTGCAACTGACAAACCTTCTAAGATATGAGCGCGATTTCTAGCTTTGTTAAGATCAAAGATAGAGCGACGGGTTACAACATCTCTTCGATGAGAAATAAACGCCTCTAGAACCCCTTTAAGCGTCATTAATTTAGGCATACCCTTGTCAATGGCTACCATGTTGATACCAAACACCGTTTGCATTTCAGTAAGCTTGTACAGATTGTTAAGCATTACCTCAGGCACTTCACCACGACGAAGCTCAATCACCATACGCATACCGTCTTTGTCTGACTCGTCTCTAAGGCCAGTAATACCGTCAACGCGCTTATCCTTAACCAGTTCGGCAATTTTACCAATCAACTTAGCTTTGTTAACTTGATACGGCAGTTCAGTGACTACAATACTTTGTTTGTCTTCGCCTTCAACATGAGAAACTGAACGCAGATAGATTTTTCCTTTTCCAGTTTCATAAGCCTGACGAATGCCACTAGCACCATTAATAATGCCAGCTGTTGGAAAATCTGGACCTGGCATCACCTTTAATAATTCGTCGATAGTGACGTCTTCATTATCAATGGTTTGTAAACATGCTTCAACCACTTCACCTAAATTATGTGGCGGGATGTTGGTCGCCATACCAACCGCAATACCTGATGAACCGTTAACCAATAGATTAGGCACACGGGTTGGCAGAACGCTAGGCTCTGACTCTGAACCATCGTAGTTGTCAATAAAATCAACCGTGTTTTTATCAAGATCACGCAATAATTCATGTGACAATTTAGCCATGCGAATTTCGGTATAACGCATAGCCGCGGCTGAATCACCATCAACCGAACCAAAGTTACCTTGACCGTCAATAAGAATATTGCGCATTGAAAAAGGTTGTGCCATGCGAACAATAGTGTCGTATACAGCTGTGTCACCATGCGGGTGATACTTACCAATCACATCACCAACAATACGGGCTGATTTTTTGTATGATTTATTGTAATCATTGCCAAGGACATCCATGGCATAAAGTACGCGACGATGAACCGGCTTAAGACCATCTCGCACATCAGGTAATGCACGCCCAACAATCACACTCATGGCGTATTCCAAGTAGGAATCACGCATCTCATCTTCAATGGTGACTATGGGGAAATTAGGCTCAAATACTTCTGGATTATCGAGGTTATCAGACATACAAAAAAGGCTTGATTAAATTAGCTTTTATTGTACCCTAAACAACAATATTTACACAATAAAAATGGGTAAATATTGCGCTTAAATTAGAAAAAAAATTAACGTTAAAATGAGTGTTAAATCAATCGCTTAGGCGTTTTTAGTTTGCACTGCTTGTGCGAGTGTTTTTAGCAGTGTTTCAGTGTCTTCCCAATTAATACAACTATCGGTAATACTAACCCCATATTTAAGTGATTCTAACGATCCTACTGGCTGACTACCTTCGTTAATATTTGACTCAATCATGACGCCAAAAATTTTGTCAGATCCCTTTGAAATTTGACGGGCAATTTCATCACCAACCAGCATTTGGTTTTTGAATTTCTTTTGACTGTTGGCATGTGAGAAATCAACCATGATTCTAGCAGGAAGATTCTCCTCTTTTAGTTGCGTATAAGTATGATTAATACACTCTTGATCATAATTTGGACCATCAGAGCCGCCACGCAAGATAATATGTGTGCTTTCATTACCTGAAGAGGTGTAATGGCTTACACCACCCTCTTTGTTAACCGACAGTAAATGATGAGGGCTACTAGCTGCTTTAATAGCATCGATAGCTACCCTAAGTGATCCTGTGGTGCCATTTTTAAAGCCAACAGGGCAAGATAAGGCTGAGGCTAGTTCACGATGTGATTGACTTTCAGTAGTACGTGCGCCAATCGCACCCCATGAAATTAGATCAGAGATGTATTGTGGCGTAATTAAATCAAGATACTCAACTGCAACTGGCATATCCATGTCGGCAATATCTGTTAACAAGTGACGAGCAATTTTTAAACCTTTGTCAATGTTAAAGCTTTCATCTAAATCTGGATCGTTAATCAAACCTTTCCAGCCAATGGTTGTGCGTGGCTTTTCAAAATATACGCGCATCACAATAAATAAATCTTCTTTAAGCTCTTCTCTTAAATTGACTAATTTTTCAGCGTAATCACGTGCAGCTTTAGAATCATGAATTGAACATGGGCCCACAATTACCATTAGACGCTTATCCTCGCCGGTTAGAATTTTAGCAATGGTTTCGCGTGATTGAAAAATACCAGCAGATCCTTTTTCGCTCAAAGGATATTTTTCCATTAACTCATTTGGTGCCATAATTGGGGCACTTGAGGTAATTCTTAGATTGTCAGTATTGTATTTCATGCCTGAATAATTGTTTATTTTTGATTTTCAATTAACGCGTAAGCTGAGTGATTATGAATTGATTCAAAGTTCTCTGACTCTAGGCGGTAATAACTAATGCTTTCATTGCCATTTAAGGCAACCGCAATATCACGCACTAAATCCTCAACAAATGCAGGGTTATCATACGCTCTTTCAGTCACTACTTTCTCATCTTCACGCTTAAGAATTGCATATAACTCACACGAAGCTTTTTTCTCTGCTAATTCAATTAAATCTTCTAGATATAGCGTTTTCCCTACAGCTGCTTTGGCCTTAATGGTAATATGAGAGCGCTGATTATGAGCACCATATTTTGAAATGCTCTTAGAACAAGGGCATAAGCTTGTTACTGGCACAACCACTTTCATCATAACTTCGATTTCACCGCCAGATAAAGAGCCGTACAAACTAACCTGATAATCCATCATTGACTCAACCCCTGAAGAAGGCGCTTTTTTCTTTCTAAAAAAAGGAAAATCAAGTGTAATATGCGCAGTATCAGATTCTAGACGATCACGAACTTTTTCAATAATTTTGCCAAAATTACTAGTACTAAATTCACACGGGCCTTCATTCAAAATTTGAATAAAACGTGACATGTGTGTGCCTTTTACATTCTCCGGCAGAGTAACTGTCATGGTGAAATTTCCCACTGTTGGTGATTTATTACCATCACGATCAACATAAGTAATAGGATGGGCAATGTCTTTAATGCCCACTCGGTCAATAATGATTTGACGAGTATCTAAGTTGTTTTGTGTATCAGGCAAATCACAAGATTTCATGATCAGTCCTCCGAATAAGTAACAGATGCTCTTGCAGTTTCCCAAATGGTCACTTCTTTAACTTGAACATCTTCTGTGTTGATTAATTGACCTACCTCTTCATAAAAATATTTAGCAATATTTTCAGCCGTAGGGTTTAGTTTATTAAAAGGCTCTACCTCATTTAAATACTGATGGTCAAGCCTTTTAATGACAACTTTAGTTTGTTTTTTGATTTCTCTAAAATCAATTGCCATGCCCACATTATCAAGCACTTTTGAGTTGACAAGCACTTCCACCTGCCAATTATGACCATGTAGGCGAGCACAATCACCTGGATATTCTCTAAGTGAATGGGCTGCGGCAAAATCTGTAACAATTTTTAGGACGAACATTTTCGGAAAAATTGGGAAAAAGGGCTAATTATACCTTTGAACAGCTAAAAATTACACCCCCAATCGCAGGGTGATTGTTATTCTACCGCTTCAATCAAATCAACACCTTGATAGCCTTTTGGCAATAAATTACCTCGACGAGCTCTGGCGCCAATATAGTTAGTCAAATCTTGGAATTTAATAGTTAGATGACGCTTACCCGCATACACTCTTAAATTTTGAGTATCAAACAACACGCAAACACTCACCACAAATTCTTCTCGCGCCTTGACATCTTTGGCCGGAATTTGAATTAGCTTGTTACCCTTGCCTTTGGATAATACCGGTAACTCTGATACTGGGAATACCAACAAACGCCCACGATTGGTCGTAACCGCAACGAATTGATTATCCAAATCATCGACATTAATCACTTTCATCACTTTAGCATCGCCCGGCAAGGTTAAAGATGCCTTGCCCGCCTTTTTCTTAGAAAGCAAATCACCAATAGTGGCAATGAAGCCATAGCCTGCATCAGAGGTAAGCAAAATATTTTGCCTCTCATCACCCATCACCACATCCACAAATTCAGCGCCTGCAGGTGGAGATAATCGCCCAGTTAGTGGCTCTCCTTGACCTCGAGCGCTTGGTAGAGAGTTGGCTAATAAAGAGTAAGATCGCCCAGTGGAATCAATAAAAATGGCATTTTTATTGCTACGTCCTTGGACGCTAGTTAGGTGACTATCACCGGATTTATAATTCAGTGTGGTTGGGTCGATATCATGGCCCTTAGCACTTCTAACCCAGCCCTTATCACTTAAAACAACCGTAATATTTTCAGCCGGCACCAAATCATCTTCATTAAATGCTTGAGCAGCGCTAACATCAGAAACAATATTAGAACGACGCTCATCACCAAAATACTCAATCACTGATTTCAGTTCTTTCTTAATATAAGTTTTTAACCGTGCGTCGCTAGACAATAACAATTCTAATTTTTCTTTTTCCGCAGCAAGCTCTACTTGTTCTGCTTGAATCTTAACCTCTTCAAGCTTGGCTAAATGGCGCAATTTAAGCTCTAAGATTGCCTCGGCTTGAATCTCGCTAAGCTTGAAATGCGATATTAAGATTGGTTTTGGTTTATCATTCTCTCGAATGATGGCAATCACTTCATCAATATTTAGAAAAGCAATTAACAAGCCTTCCAAGATATGCAATCGCGCTAAAATTTTATCTAAACGGAAGTTCAGTCGTTTAGTAACAATTTGAGTTCTGTAAGTCAACCACTCCTTTAACATTGGTATTAAAGGCTTAACCTGAGGCTTGCCATCTAAGCCAATCACATTCATATTAACGCGATAATTTTTTTCCAAATCTGTGGTGGCAAACAAATGCAACATCAAAGTCTCAGCGTCCACCCGATTAGAACGTGGCACAATAACGATTCGAGTAGCATTTTCATGGTCAGATTCGTCGCGAATATCGTCCACTAACGGCAATTTCTTTTTGCGCATTTGATCCGCAATTTGTGCAATCACTTTAGAGCCAGAGGTTTGAAATGGCAATGTTTCAATAACAATATCACCATTTTCTTTTTGGTACGTGGCTCGCATCTTAACCGAACCATGGCCAGTTTCATAAATTTGTCTTAAATCTTTCGTTGACGATACAATATTGGCATGTGTTGGGTAATCAGGCGCCGGAATGATTTGCATAATATCATCCAAATCACTTGAGGGTTTTTCAAGCAACTGAATGCAGGCGTTAACCACTTCAGTTAAGTTATGTGGCGGCACATCGGTCGCCATACCAACTGCAATACCTGAGGTGCCATTAAGCAATAGATTTGGCACTTGCGCAGGAAGGTTTTCGGGTTCTTGAAGTGAGCCATCAAAGTTATCTGTCCAGCTAATCGTACCTTGGTTAATTTCTGCTAATAATAAATCTGCATAACGAGATAATTTTGACTCAGTATAACGCATTGCAGCAAATGACTTGGGGTCGTCTGGCGCACCCCAGTTTCCCTGACCATCAATAAACGGATAGCGGTAAGAAAAAGGTTGTGCCATGAGCACCATGGCTTCATAACAAGCACTATCACCATGTGGATGGAATTTGCCCAAAACATCGCCCACAGTACGAGCTGATTTTTTAAATTTGGCTGTTGACTTAAGCCCCAACTCGCTCATCGCATAGATGATACGGCGTTGTACCGGTTTGAGGCCATCGCCCACAAACGGCAGTGCACGATCAAGAATGACGTACATTGAATAATCAAGATAGGCGCGTTCTGAAAATTCTGAAACGCTTTGCTGCTCAAGACCGATTTGGCTCATTTTCCCCCTGAAAATTTAGAATAAAACCGCTAAGTTTTGAGCTATTTTAATGCAACTTTTTATCAAGCATGAGGCAAATTACTATTCAAAGACGAGAAACGTAATCTGCCAGGTCTGATAACTCTGAATCATTCATATTTTTAATCAAATCCAGCATGGCAGGATTGCTATTAGCTCGATAGCCATCACGCATCCATTTTAGTTGACGCAATAAATATTCATAGTGTTGAGATTTAATCCTAGGAAATATTTCCTCGGCACTACCATTGCCATCAAGACCGTGACAACTGGTGCAATTGTTCAAATAAAGCGCCTCTCCCTGACTTAATCGATTTCCATCTCCTATGCCGTTATTACCGAGATGTGGCAGGCTTTGTATATAACCCGCAACATCCGCAATAGCTTGTATACCGCCAATAGTTTTAACATCAGAAAATGGATACATGGTTGGATTGTCTCGATGCTTATATTGAATATCTTTAAGTTGCTTAATAACAACTGATCGATGCTGAGCGGCAACAACTGGAAAACTGCCATTTGACTTACCCATACCGTCATCTAAATGGCAACTAGCGCAAAGTCGGTAGCTTTGCTTGCCATTAGTCAAATCAGGTTTCAACAATAGCGCTTGCTCGTAAACATCTTGAGCAAAAACACTACAAGCAATTGTTTGATAAATTAAAACACAAAATACAATGAATGACTTCATACAAAAACCAGATAAATGGGTAGAATGCTCACTAGTTTATTTTAATATTGCCATCAGATGTTTATTAAAAATAGTTTATTTGTCGTTTTTATTTTTTTCTTAGGCATCTCAAATGCCAAAGAACTTAGTTATGTTGAGCTACCTTCTGGCGAAGAAACTGAAATCAGGATTTTTCCCGCTAAAGGAAACATATTGGTTATTGGTCTTGCTTGCGATAATGGCAAAAGTAAACATGAAGAAGACACAGCGCAATCTTTGGCGAATGATGGTATTGAGGTTTGGATGCCTGATATGCTTGGCACTTACATGTTACCGAAGTCACGCAGCAGCTATGAAAAAATCCCTAGTGAAGACCTAACCCACATTATCTACGAAGCTATTTCTACCAATAAAGACGTCTATCTAGTAGCCTCTGGTCCGGACACGCAATTACTATTACGAGCTGCAGCGCAATGGAAAAAACACTATTCAGATTATCAGGACTTAAAAGGTGGAATTTTACTATTTCCACGCTTAAACGACGGGCCTCCTGTGCCTGGTGTCGAGCCAAAATATGTTGAGTCCGTAGGAACAACCACCATCCCCTTAATGGTACTTGAAGGTGGTCGCACTCCTAATCGCTGGGGTGTTAATCATCTGACACAAAAATTAGGCACTTCAAGCAGTCCGGTTGTCTCTAAAATTGTCCCTGGTATACGCGGATATTTTTTCAAACGGACCGATCCTAATCGAACCGAAGATATCGTCACATCACAATTGTCTGGTTTAATTAAAGTCAGTTTATTTTATTTACAGGAATTAAAAAATGATCAAGCAAACATTCATTAAATATAGCATCTTAACGATTTTATTATCGACTGCGTGGCTTTCTCAAGCAGCATCACTAAAGCCTTACACAGGGAAAATTACCAATCCTCAGATTCACTTAAAAGACCTGTCTGGTAATACGCACACGCTAACGCAATACAAAGATCAAGTTGTGTTAGTGCAATTTTGGGCAACTTATTGCCCGCCTTGCGTTAAAGAAATGCCAAGCATGAATAAATTGCAAGATAAACTATCCAAAGCGGGCGTAGCATTTAAAATTTTAGCCATTGACATGGCGGAATCAAAAGCTGAAGTTGAGGCTTTTGTTAAACGCATCAAACCCGAGTTTACTATTCTAATGGATGAATCAGGTGACAGTATTCAAGCCTGGAACGTATTTGCAGCACCTTCAAACTTCTTGATCAACAAACAAGGTGAAATTGCCTACACCTTGTTTGGTGGTGTTGAATGGGATTCAGCTGAAATAATCGAAACAATCACACAATTATCTCAACAATAAGCTACTCAAAATCTTCTGTAGTAATACACGAACAGAAAAGATTTCGGTCTCCATAAACATTGTCAACACGCTTAACGGGCGGGAAATATTTGTTCGTAATTAACGACTCAACCGGATACAGGGCTTCCTGCCTTGTATATGGATAGGTCCAATCACCAGCCATTTCATGTGCCGTATGCGGTGCATTTTTAAGTGGATTATTATCTTTATCCCACTCACCTGAAATCACTTTTTGAATTTCATCATAAATACTAATCATCGCTGTAATAAAACGATCAATCTCGTGCTTTGATTCGCTTTCTGTTGGCTCAATCATGAGTGTTCCTGCTACTGGGAAACTCATAGTTGGCGAATGAAATCCGTAATCCATTAGACGCTTGGCAATATCTTCCTCAGCAATGCCGCTGAGTTCTTTTAATGGACGAATATCAACAATACATTCATGCGCTACCATACCCTGGTCGCCACGATATAAAATTGGAAAACTGTCTTTTAAAGCGTCTGCAATATAGTTTGCACTCACAATTGCAACCTCAGTAGAACGCTGCATGCCATGCTTGCCCAACAATTTAATATAACTCCAAGAAATTGGCAGAATTGAAGCAGAACCATACATCGCTGCAGATACCGCATTAGAGTCTTTTTCTAAAGGGTTGCCTGGCAAAAATTCAGCCAAATGCGCCTTGACACCAATTGGACCCATACCTGGACCACCACCACCATGTGGAATGGCAAAAGTTTTATGTAAGTTAATGTGAGATACATCTGCCCCAAACTCACCCATACGAGTCACACCCACCATTGCATTAAGGTTGGCACCATCCAGATAAACTTGACCACCAGCATTGTGAATAATGTCACAGATTTGCTTAATTTCAACCTCAAATACACCGTGTGTTGATGGGTAAGTTACCATGATAGCGGCTAGTTTCTCTTGATGTTTTTCAACTTTAGTCTTTAAGTCATCAATGTCAATATTGCCCGCTTCATCACATTTAACAATGACTACCTTCATGCCAGCCATAATAGCACTAGCTGGATTGGTGCCGTGTGCTGAAGATGGAATTAAACAAATGTTTCGATCATGGTCTCCACGTGACTGATGATAAGCATGAATGGCTAACAGTCCAGCAAACTCACCTTGAGAGCCAGCATTTGGTTGCAGTGATACCGCATCATAACCCGTTACTTCACACAATGCATGCTCTAAATCTTTAAACAACTGTTGATAGCCCTGAGTTTGGTCTTCTGGCGCATAAGGGTGCAATTTTGAAAATCCTGGCAGGCTAATTGGATACATCTGTGTCGCTGCATTCAGCTTCATTGTGCATGATCCTAGTGCAATCATTGAGTGATTAAGCGCAATATCTTTGTTTTCTAAACGCTTTAAGTAGCGCATCATCTCTGTCTCGGAGTGATATTGACTAAATACTGGATGGGTTAAATAATCAGATGAACGCATCATATCAGCTGACAATGCTGACTCTGATTGAGCCAATGTATCAATTGAGAATATCGTCAACAATGCTAGCAATTCAGCCTCTGTGCTCGTCTCATCAACCGCTATACTTAACTGTGAATCACTCAACAAACGAATGTTAATACCTGCTTGTTGGGCACTGTCAAATAATGCTTGAGCCTTATCTGTGTTAATGGTAATCGTATCAAAAAATTGAGTTGCAGCCAGCTCAAAGCCTGCCGCACTTAAACTTTTTGCTAAATTGCTCGCTTTAGTATGCACTTTAGTAGCAATTCTCTTAAGCCCTGCAGCGCCGTGGTAAATACCGTAGGCTGCTGCCAAAACCGCCAACAAAACTTGAGCGGTACAAATATTACTGGTGGCTTTATCACGACGAATATGCTGTTCGCGAGTTTGCAAAGACATGCGCATCGCCGGCTTGCCATGTGCATCTTGAGAAACGCCAATAATACGCCCAGGCACCATACGCTTATATTCATCACGTGTGGCAAGATACGCAGCATGTGGGCCACCAAAGCCCATTGGCACACCAAAACGTTGCGAACTACCCACAGCAATATCGGCGCCCATCTCAGCGGGCGTTTTAATCAATGCCAATGCTAGCACATCACACGCAACAATGGTTAATACGCCATTTTCTTTGGCTTTAGCAATGTCAGCTGTTAAATCACGAACCTCACCATTAGTACCTGGCGATTGCAACAAGGCAGCAAAACAATCAGAGAAATCATTACTCTGAATGTTATCTACTACCAACTCAATGCCTAACGGCTTGGCGCGCGTTTGCAAAATAGTAATGGTTTGTGCATTAGTGTTATGATCGATTAAGAATTTATTAGATTTATTTTTACGATTGGCACGCTTGGCCATCATCATCGCTTCAGCACAAGCAGTCGGCTCATCCAATAATGAAGCGTTAGAAATATCCATGCCTGTCAGATCGATAATCATTTGCTGGAAATTTAACAGCATTTCCAAACGACCTTGAGAAATTTCAGCCTGATATGGTGTATAGGCCGTATACCACCCCGGATTTTCTAAGATATTACGTTGAATAACGGTTGGCATCAATGTGCCATAATAACCTTGGCCAATGAAATTTGTAGCCAAGACATTGTCATCGGCTAATTTTGTTGCCAACTCTAAACTGTCGCGCTCGCTCAGCCCTTCATCAACAGCCATACGATTGCCAAATAAAATAGCTTCTGGCACGGTTTTAGCCACCACCTCTTCAACACTATTACAACCAATACTACCCAACATTGAAGTGATGTCCGCCGCACTTGGGCCAATGTGTCTATCTAAGAATTCGTTACTCATAATAAAAAAGAAGCACTAAAAAAGATAGAATTTTATCTTATTAAGTGCTTGTTTTGCTTACAAAAAACAAGGGTTTGTTTATTAGCCTGGAGGCCACTGTAGTTGTCGCCCAGCCAAACAATGAAGGTGGATATGATAAACTGCTTGACCGCCTTGCTCATTGCAATTCATCACCACACGATAACCATCATCGGCAAAACCCAAATCTTTGGCAATCTTGCTAGCTGTTAGTGTTAACTTGCCTAGCAATACAGCATCATCCGCCTCATTGAGTGTAGCAATGTGTTGCTTAGGAATGACTAAAAAATGATGTGGCGCTTGCGCTTCAATATCATGAAAAGCAAACACATTCTCATCTTCATAAATTTTATTTGATGGAATCTCACCGGTAATAATTTTACAAAATAAACAATCTGACATAATTCTTTCCTAACGATATTGTCTTAAGTACCACCAGCCAAATACCTTTTTAGCAATATGCATCAGGCGGCAATTCGGCAACATCAGGCCACCTGTTAACGTGCGAGAAACATACATACCCTTGTTGTTCGAATCAACGATACACATTAGCTCAATTTTAAAAGTATGACTGGAGACTTTGTTATCTAGATTATCCAGTGCATTTTGTGCAGCAGCTGCCGCCTGAAGATCGGCCATATGCGCTTGTTTTGGCATCCACTCTGGCCCTGGGAACGAGCCAGAATCACCCGCAACAAACACCTTGTCAACCCCTTCAACCTCACAAAACTTATTCGCCTTAAGCATGCCGCCTTCGCTACGCGTAAGATCAGTATTATCGAACCAAGTATTTCCCGTCATACCTGGCATGAATAAAATTAAATCGGCATTAAATTCACCGCTCTCGGTAATTACCTTATCAGCGGTAAATTTTTTCATTTTATTGCCCAAATGCGTGGCAATGTTACGTTTTTTCATTTCGCTCAATAAGCCATCAACTGCCTTCTCACCAAGACGTGCGCCAGGCTTAGGTGCTGGGGTAAAAAAGGTTAGGTTAAATTTATCACGTCGTCCTTCAGCACGCAGCTGAGTATCGAGTCCAAACAAAAATTCAAACATCGGCCCACCACGCATCGCACTTGGCTCTTTTGGATTGCCACTAAAACCAACAGCAATATCGCCGCCATCCATTGACTTAACACGATCACGAATCGCCTCGGCCGCTTCCATGCCTTCACACGGTGTAATTGCATGCTCAATACCAGGTAATTTTTTGATAAAACGCCCACCTGAGGCAATAATAAGCGCATCATTTGCATAAGTGCCAATTGGGGTAACGACAGATCGACCAGCATCCTCTAGGCCAGTAACCTCACTAACAATATGCACAACCTTCATGCGCTTGAAAAAATTATCTAAAGGAATGACAATGTCTTTTTTACTCGCTGCACCAGATGGCACCCAAATTAAACTAGGCATATAAACCAACTCTGCCTTAGGTGAAATTAACGTAATTTCAGCCTCTTTATCTTTTTTGCGAATAGTTCGAACAGCGGTTAATCCGGCAAAACCAGAACCGATAATAGTAATTCTTTTCATGTCTAAAAAACCTCTAAGTTGTTAGGTGTCATTGTACTTATATTGGCAATAGCGCCAAATCTTTCCATATTTTTTGGCCAGCTTTCTCTCGCTTCCAATTGCTGCCTAAAGCTCTGGTGATGCGCTTCACTTTGCCACTTTATTAAGCAATAAATTCGTCCATTTTCATCAACACCCGAATCACGTGAAATAAAACCGTCAGCCTGAGCAATATCTTCGTCAATTTCTTTGGACAAAGTTTTCCAATCTTCTAACAAGTCTTTGCTATTTAATTCAAATGATACTATCACAAAATATTCGCTCATCTCTCGCTCCTACTTATTATGGCAAAAATGACCATCATCTGGCTCTTCTACACTTCTAGCAATATTCTCTACAAACGCTTGCAACTCATCAAATTCTAACACCGTTAAAATTCGGGTAACCACATCTGGTGATACTCGCAATGTACACATACTACCATCTTTTAGCTTCACTTCCATGCCAGCGGCGTTCATCATTAATGCATCATCTGTTTGCTCTAAAATCTCTTCCAACTCATCTTGCAATTCATCGTACAAATTTTGTAAATCACCCAGTACAGAATCATTTGTATCATCAGCAATTGACACGATCTCACCTTGAACTGACCCAAAACCCTCATCATCCTCGCATTTAAATACTATTCCCACCTTTGTTAAATGGTCTTTGAATTTGCGCGAGAGTGAAGAGTCGAAAAATATATAATCTAACATATCAATTTTATAATTTTTTAGGATATTTTAATGCTTGATCAAGACGCACTAGACACTTTATTTATTAATGCTAGAAGCCATAATGGCTGGCTAGATCAAGATGTATCTAATGAACAAATTCAGCAAATTTACGAACTGATGAAATTTGGCCCCACTGCGGCCAATAATTGCCCAGCACGCCTCACCTTTGTAAAATCTATACAAGCAAAAGAAAAGCTAAAAGCTCACCTTGATGAAGGCAATGTTGAAAAATCCATGGCTGCACCTGTCATAGCTATTATCAGTTACGATATAGAATTTTACGAAAAATTGCCTTTTTTATTTCCACATACTGATGCTCGCAGTTGGTATGCTGGCAATGACGCAAAAATCAAACAAGCTGGCGAGATGAATGCTACTTTGCAAGGCGCTTATTTCATGCTTGCAGCGCGTGCAGCTGGGCTAGACTGCGGGCCAATGGGTGGATTTAACAACACCACTTTAGATGAAGCGTTTTTTCCAGATGGCAAAACTAAATCCATCTTTATTTGTGCACTTGGACAAGGTGATGAATCGAAAATTTACCCGCGCGGCCCACGCTTAAGCTTTGATGAGGCTTGCGAGATTATTTAAAAATTTCCGAAATTTTGAATATGGGCTAAAAAA
>ERZ1046876.393-NODE-393-length-34548-cov-5.093294_pt1 | contig 34548 bp, 22 predicted proteins | sample MGYA00383094_ERZ1046876 | MGnify/ENA primary metagenome ERZ1046876 (study PRJEB29581, sample SAMEA5548364) | metagenome | biome: marine; feature: coastal; material: water | depth 50 m | study: Short-term variability in the microbial, nano- and picoplankton...
GTCGAACCAACCGCAAAGATACAACATATCGCTGTTATTGCGATAATTGAAGTGGACATCATTACTTCTTGTCGAGACAGGAGGAGCACAGATAAGAAATAGGTCATCAGATCTTAATTGACTGAATAATCGCTGTTGACGGGCACGATACTCAGCATTAGTAATGGCCGCTGGCTGGGCAGTCAAACTCCGGTCGAGTTCTGCGAACATATACTTGCCAACTCACCTTGGTTCTTGGGGCTTACTACTCTGGGTTATTGTCATCCCACATGGCTTGTAGCAAACCATCATCCTCTTGGGAATCAGATTTTCTAGTATCTTTCCAGCGCGGTACGGAAAGAGATTTACCGCCTCGGTATTGAATGAATATGACTATCAATATTAATAGAACAATAATAACTAAAGAAATAGTTAGCCAAGCCATTACTGGATTTGCAGCAGATTCGTTTTCATCAGCATAGACCTCTAGAATCATGCTACTGTTTCCAATCGCACCACCTGTGTCGATTACTTGGAGAATGACTCTATGTTCACCGGGTTTTAATTCCAGTTCTGAAACATCTAATATTGAAATATTCGAAACCAATACATCATTGACATACCAACGGTATCTTAGCATTGTATAATCATCTGCTGCATCATAACTCTCTGTCGCATCCAGAGACCAATCTGCCCATTGTGGCATACGATATACATGGTCATTCAAATCTAATTCATCGAGATTGATAAAGGCCTGAGGCGCGACATTTACTACTTCAAAAGTACAGTTAGCACTACTTATCCTACCTCGGAAATCAATTACTTCAAGGCGAACTATCCAATTGCCCAAACTTTTAGGCTCCAAAAGTAAGCTTAATCCCTTATTTTCAACTATACTAGGATTACGAACTGTTCCGTCAGGCTCGGTTATGTACCAAACTGCTTGAATATATGAAGTCCAAATTCCATCATCACTAGAACTACCATCTAGAATTATGGTTGAAGATTCATTTACACTTTCAACCGCGATTAATACAGCATTAGGGGGATTTAAATCTACTTTATACGGAACTGTAAAACTGAAACTTGAATGTAGAAGATTACTGTCACGCAAGGATACTGCAAACCACCATTCCCCTTCGGTTAGAGATAAATTTCTAGAATTAAAGATTAGCATACCTTCGTGCCCAGTCCAATTAATCGATGATTGAATAGAACTATTGGTGGAATCATCACAAACATGACCTGAAGTGACTTTACAATAATTAGTGATTATTGTACTCTCGTTTAACTCTCCATTTGCTACAATCCCCCTTACATTTAGGCCGAAATCTGCATCATCTGTCATTTCAGAATCTATAACAAACTCACTATCAGGTATGATAATCGGTGAAAAGGGTCCATCGCCAATGAAAACCATCTTTTCTATAATTAGATCTGATTTCAGTTCTGAAACTCCATGAGTAATTTCCAAAATGCAGGCACAGCTAAGAAAAGATACATCGACCTGTAAACTCCAGTCCCAACGGCCAACAGAGATAGGTATTACTTCAGAGAAATAACTACCTGAATGTAAATAATCAAAATTACTTGAATCATAGATTTTCCATTCTATATCTGTAGAATCACTGGTAATTGTACCAGTTATATTCAGTGTCCCATTAACAAAAGTACCATCCTGAAAATCGCTTTCCATCTTGTGAATGACAATTTCATCACTTACATCCGCCGCAGTTGTACTTGGAAATGCAACGATTGCACAAAAAACCAGCGAAATAAGTATTTTTCGCTGTGAATACATAAATCTCCCATCCTATTTCCAGGGAGATCCTGCATTAATTTACGCTCTCCTCATCAGAATATATCACAATCTTGCAATTGACCGGGGAAACTAGTAGAATCGCGCGGATTTGTATCCCACTTATATTCACAGAAATTAACATGCCCGTCACCGTCGGTATCGAGTAATCTGTCAGATGCATCAAATGGATCGAATTCGAAATGATATTCCCATCCTGTTGCCATACCATCATCGTCGTGATCTTGGTAATATACCTCAGGTCCATCTTCTAATTCATCACCATCGCTATCATTAGTAATTGGATATGTTCCATTCTGGAATTCTTCGTAATTTGTGTAATTCTCCAAGTTATCATAGAAACCTTGCCCATCTATCGAATTTGGATCTATATGGCATTCAGAACTACTCGGGTCATTATAGCCGGGACAATATTTCTTGATCAATCCTTCACGGTTGAGACCGTCAGAATCAAGATCTTCATTGCCATCATCTATTCCATCAAGATCGCTATCGGGCATAGAAGGGTCCATCAAGCCTCTAGAACCACTTGCGTCATCAGAGGTTAAGTTCAATTCCAGTGCCATCAACGAAAATTTAACTTCCCAACCATCGGGTAATTTATCACCATCTGTGTCGTCATCAACTGGATTAGTATTCCATATAGTTGGCCCTTCAGCATCGGTTGTCAGTGAATCATTATCTACATCGTATCCACTATCACCGAGTAAACTATTCGGATCGAGGGCCCATCTAGCATAGCAGTTGCATAAACTGTTTTCAGGAACTGCGAAATTTGTAAGATTCATCTCATGTATTTCATATTTCATTATTGGATAGAATCTTCCAACCCAGTTTTGCCAAAGCCATCCTCCTGGCTCTTTACCACATTCTATCTTAGAATCGCATCCCGGAGGTAACCAAATGTCGGTTGCGACCCAAAGGCTGTGAGAGCGTGAATCCTCTTCGACTGAAAGTACTTGCATTTCCCAACCATCAAGCATACCATCGCCATCGGTATCGTTAATAATCGGATTTGTGGCATATTGCCACGGTCGTGGGATGTTCAGTATTTCTTCACCATCGATTAGGCCGTCATCATCTGTATCTGAATCGCTAGCATTAGTATAGAAATTATCCTGACCCAAGGTTACTTCTTCGCCGTCTTCAAGGCCATCGTTATCAGTATCGAACATACATGGATCTGTGAAATATGGATTGCCTTCCCATTCGAAACCTTCGCTGGCTTCCTCTTGATCTTTGAGTCCATCGCCATCGGTATCGTCATTAGAAGCATTTGAACCCTGAGCACAGACCTCATCATATTCACTCCAATCACTAAGACCATCTTTATCGGAATCCCATTCTCCTGGGTCTGAAGTAACCCAAATGCGGTTAACACCACGGTTGACGACAAGTATTTCCCAACCCATTACCTCTATACCATCTTTTAGACCATCATTATCGGTATCTGGATCCAATGGATCTGTCGAACGGGAATCTACAACCCCATCGCCGTTTCCATCACGGGCATTATATTCCATCAAATTTGTGAATCTTTCATTGACTTCGACTATTACCATCATTACATCAAGACGTGTTGTAATAATATCTCCAACTTGAACATTGATTTCATTAACAAATCCTTCAACTGGTGCTATGATTGGAACCACAACACGGTTTCCTCCAGATTGAGTGACCTGTCCTCTAGCTACGGTCTGATTGACTACAACTTGCGTATCCAACTCAACATCAATCGAAATAATGGTCATATCTAAAACCAAATCAGGATATGTGACAGAACCATCGCCATCGACGTCATAGCCATCTCGGTCTGGATCTTCATCCCCATTTACTCCATCACGCGGATCGAGCCCGTTACTTGCTTCCCAACCATCCGGCATATCGTCATTGTCAGTATCTTCTTTCCAAGGACTAGTATATTTTAATGGTCCAAATATCAATGATACTCTGAATTCTTCTACATTATTCAAACCATCATCATCCCAATCTCCCCATGCATCGCTTAGATTGGATGGGTCCAATGTTTCCTCTCGCGCTTGTGGCGAATCTCCGAGAGGGTGTTCACTTGGATTGGAATAACAGTATTCATAACCATCCGGCATACCATCACCGTCGGTATCCCAATCAGATGGTCCATTCTGCAATCCATCATCATCCATGTCTTCTAAGAACCAAACCAAACCATAGTCTGTTGCTTGTTGTGAGAAAGGAGCAGTACGCTGAATTGTATTTACCAAGGGTTTCATGCAATCATCAGCAGTACCGTTTTTCAAGGTCACGATTCCAGAAGAAATCTCAATAATATCATCTATCATATCACCGTCTGAATCTGGATTGGTAGGATTGGTACCATAACGTTCCTCTTCGAAGTTTGCCAATCCATCACTATCAGAATCAAGAACCATATCGCAGGAATAATCACCCATTGCATTTGCAAGGTCGTCCCAGTCTTCACGATTATCTTCACCATCATAGCGATCTTTCAAATCATCTACTTTTTCAGATGTGAGTAATAGACAATCCCAATTACCTGAAAGCGGATCGAACATTGTTACAAAACCACCACCAGTTGGCGCAGGAGCATCGTAAGTATGCATAGATTCCCAGCGGTCGTTGAGTCCATCATTATCGGTATCTGCCCTACGTGGATCTGTTCCTAGTTCCTGTTCAACTGAATTGATTAAACCATCACGATCAGGATCACCAGTTGGACCGTCATCGGGATCAGGCCAGCCATTGGTCTCATCCTCAACCTCTGCTTCATCGGTGTCAGCCTCACCTGGGTCAGAGGATACATCGTCAGGTTCACCGTTATCTAGCGGATCGAGACCGTGATCTATTTCCCAACCATCATCTAATCCATCGCCATCGGTATCGGCATTATTGGGGTCAGTTCCGTATTGAGTTTCTTCTAGCGTGTCAGGAAGACCATCAGAATCAGTATCTAAAGCATCGACTGCGTTTGTCCCACCACCCGTAACATCATCATCTGCAGCAGATTCAAATCCACCCAAATCCTCACTGGTTTGGAAGTATCCTGAAGCACCTACGAATAATGATCCGAAGATCATTGTTGATACTATTGCGACGTAAGCCATTTGGTTATGTGCCATTACCATGAATAATACCTCTGTGAGAGCACTCCTTGCGAATCACACATTGGTTATGAATCTTGACGGTGGATGAGTATAATTTGCCACCTTAATCACCGTTTTCAGCCAATTGGTATTGTGATGTGAGTTCGATAGACCAAGAACCTTTTACTTCTTTCATTGATAGTTTTACAGGTCGACCTTGCGCACGCTGCCATGCACCGGCAAGTATTCCTGCAGTAAGAGCTGCGAATGGGAGATGGTCAAAAGTCAATTCAATACCACCATGACTATCTATTTCTTTAACTGAAATTGCTTTTCCAAAACCCCTTGACGAAAATAGTTCTTCATAGATATCTAGCCAGTTACTCGGTTCAGAGATTAAAACATGCTTCTCACTTTCGAGAAATACTTGCTTTTGTGCCTCGGCTATGGCTATGAAGCCATCGATATAGTTCTCGCCTTCAATATTCCAATTCTCATTTGAGTGTATTGAATTAAGTCCTGCACAAGAATTGATCAGGCGACTGAATAATCCTGCAGGAAGTAAACAGTGTCTTTCTCCCTCAATTTCATATCCTTTCATTAATTCTATTTCCAAGGTTTTTTCGCCGATAGTAGCATCCATTCGATCCCAAGGACGTGAAGGTGGAGGTATGATTTTTGGTTTATCATTACCAGTTGGCTCTAGAATAAGTTGACAGAGGCTTTTACCGTGTTCTTGCCAGCGCATTCTCAACCTTTCAGTTGACAAGTTCTCAACTGCAGCATGAAGACATCCTGAAGAAAATGGAGTTATCAGACTATTATTGATGCTCAGATCGTCCAAATCTGGAATCCCCCAGCCCCGTGACTCCCATCTTCTTTTTAGTGCCAAATTACGTTTTTTTGATTTGAACAGGCCATTTACCGAAAAAAGGTCATCATTCGAAATCTGCCATGATTCCTCATCAACCATGCAATTTGCTAAACGACGGCCCATAGGTGTTGCAATATTTTCCTCGAACAATAACCACCATCTTTCAAATTCTCTAGCTGAGTAAAGAAGCCAGGGACTACCATTCTTCGCCAAGAAAATACCATCTCTAACATTAAAAGAGGCTTCAACTAAATCTATTAGTCTCTCATCGAGTTGTAAGTCAATACCGTGAATTGAACGTGCCATAAAAATCACTATTAATTCATGTTATTGGTTTAAGTTGTTAAAAAGGATATCCTGAGTCGTTATCATCATTGAAACAATAGCCTATAATTTGGTGTTCTGATTTCAATTCTCTAACATCATTTCTTACAGAATTAGGATCTTCTCCCTTTAGTAGAACACGGGCGTAAAGTTCGGCTATTTGCTCCATCTGATCAACCCCCATACCGACACGAGTCATCTCCTGAACACCAAGACGTAATCCGCTGGGAGAAAGTGCTCTCGTATCACCCGGAAGCATATTCATGTTGGTAATTATTCCTGCCTCTTCTAGAGTTTCAGCAGCTTTCTTACCGGCACCGCTGTCGACATCACCATGTCTAGTCAAAATTTGATGGCTAGCAGTAAATCCACGAGATTCCGCCAAGACGTCAAAACCTTCTGCAGACATAGCAGCACCAAATGCTCGAGCATTACGTACAATATCCTGTGCGTATGATTGGCCATATTCCAGGAATTCTGCCAATGCAACTACTTTACCAGCAACATGATGAAGGTGATAAGATGAACAAGTACCAGGGAATACGGCACTGTTAAGTCGGCGTTGAAAGGTTTCATCTTCACTACTTGAAATAATGAAACCACCTTGCGGTCCTGGGAATGTCTTATGACTACTGCCAGTCATTACATCTGCACCTTCTTTCAAGGGTTCTTGAAATTCTCCTCCAGCTATTAATCCCAAAACGTGGGCACCGTCATACATTACTGTTGCACCTACTTCTTTTGCAGCAGCGCTCAACTCTTCGAGTGGAGTCGGAAAGAGAAAAACAGATTGACCAAACAAAGCTATTTTTGGCTTCACATCTCGTATTAAATCAGCTGCTGCATCTATATCAGGCTCCATTCTTTCTTCATTCCAAGGATATGTGTGAAGGTCAAGATCTCTAAGGCCAACAGCGCCCATTCTTGCATGCGATATATGCCCTCCATCAGCAGTTGACACAGCGGTTATCTTATCACCAGGTTTCGCTAATGCCTTGAGTGTTGCAATGTTTGAAACCGTACCACTTGTAGATTGAATATTGATAAATGGGGCCGAAAAAACCTTCTTCCCCATTTCAATACCGAGGTCCTCAATAGTGTCAAAACCACCACAACCCTGGTAATATCGTTTGTATGGCATTCCTTCAGCATAACGACCATGTAAATCACTTGCAACTGCTTTTCTCACCAAAGGTGAAATAATGTTCTCGCTGGCAATCATGCCCAAACCGTAACCGTAGAGATTACCACTTTTTTCAGTCGCTTCCATCACCGCATGTGCACGGTCTCGATTTGTACTCATCGCACTCTTTAACGCCCATACAGAAGCGGCCCTTGAACTCTTTGAGAGTTTAGCTAAATCCTATAATCGCCTTAACACGATTTTATGTCACTAAATTAACGCGGAGGATTACGTTCACTGCGTATAGTATTCATAGGAATCTGTCTATTGACACGGCCCACTTGCGACATAGGTTGTCTTCCAGTCTTCTTGTTATGTGAGCGCATGATCTTTCCAGTCTTTCTTTGAATCATCTGAGAACGACCGCGATATGCAACCGGGCCGATCAAACGTTCTAATGCTGGAGTTTCTGCTCCTGATTCTTTAGGGCGTTTCAACCACCAACCATTAGCGAGGTTCTGTTTTCTCGCATCCTTAACGCGTTTTGTAGCTTTGTAACGGCGGGCAAATCTTTGCTTGAGACCCTTCTCACTACTCTTGGGTAACCTTTCTACCATCCATCCGGGGAAGCCAACGTCGAAAACAACACCATTCACTGTAACCAATAGTCCAGATAATAGAAGATGAGTTCCAACGGGCATATCTCTTTGCCTTAGATCAATCTTATGTCTCTTCAAACGTTTAGCATAAGCAATCATAGCTTTTTGATCACGATGTTTTATCACTTTACGTTGCTGTTTACGCAAACGACGATATCCTTGATGGAAGAAAATCAAACCACCACCAATTGCTGCACCTTGGAAAGTTCCGAGTTCGGTAGTAGCTGCGATTCCTAACAATAACCAAGTAGGAGTAAGCAATAACCAATTGACAACGAAAGCAAGAGCTCCTGTGGTATAAATCGGTGTCATTTTCATAGCAACTGATTCACTGGCTGCAATCATGATATTAGCATTCAATGCTTCGTCAACACCTCCTTTGGCCATTAATCCAGCTACAGGATTAACCGGTGCTTCATCGATCAAATTTTTGCTTCCTTTATGAGAATCTCTGGTTAAAGAAACTTCTAGATGATCACTAGTAATATCCTTACCCATGATGTTGGCCAATGCTTTGACGCGTGGATCGTACTCGTCTGAGATTTCCAACTCACTTAAAATCGACAGTGCGCTATGCCAATCGCCTGTATCCAACAAACATAATGCTACAGCAATCCTTGGACGAGCAGCTAGTGGATTGCTCTTTACAGTATCAAGCGCTAGTTCAATTGACTCTTCATGCAGATTTTGCGCACGTAACATAGCGACTTGTGAGAGAATTGCGCATTGTGTTAATGAATCGTGATGTATAGAATCGTCACTTGGTGTTGGAGACCAATCTCTAAGCATTCGCATCATGTTGTGAAGGTGGTCGATACAAGGATTGTTTTCCCAATCCCAGAGGTCGTCTTCATCGACAGAACCATGCCAAGGATCCATCCATTCTAGAATAAATGAAAGTAATTCAGGTTCATCATATCCCTCTGGCTGCTGTAAATTATGCAATGATTCGCGTGCTGCATCAAGTCGACGACTAGCAAGATGCCCCACCGCGATAATCATGCGTGCTTCATCATCATCGCCACCAGCCTGAGCTAATACTTTACGCGCTTCCTCAATCGCTTTAGGCCATAGACCTCTCAAACCGTTTTCAAGCATTTTAGCACGCGCTTTCTCGTGGCGAACAAGAGCCGGGTCAGCATCAAATTCTCTGTTTTGAAATCTAATTAAAGCATCGAGGTCATCATTTAATGCAGCCTGATCGACGGTATCACGCATCCAATCACTACCGCCACTCATAACCGCACCTTCTCTACGTTCGTCGGGATTGAGATCAAACTTCAGACGCCTTAGATGTCCGAAACGAGCTATTGAAAGTACCCAAGTTAACAAGAAAATCGCCTGACCAACAGCGATAAACATCCAAGTAGCAAGAAGGCGGACATCCTCTTTGAATCCTCTTTGTTCTAGCCAATCGGTATATGGCATCAAATCGCCGAATTCTTTGTAACAAACCAAAAATAATAGCAGGGCAGTATAACCACTAAAGCCAGCAAAAGCAAAGTAGAGAACTTTGCTTTGAGCTGCTTCCTCAGTTCTTATCTCACGTGGTGTGGCAAGCATAACGCCACCTAGTCCACCGAAGGTCTGACCTCCCAAGTACAAGTTACGCAATAATTCAAAAATAAACGCTAGTCCAACAACTGCAATATTAATTGATAGGTATACTGAAAGAACTTGAGGTAGAGTTTTGAGGTATTCGATTTGCGAGAAAATCGCATGATTTTGCACCAAAAGATATAGTTCATGACCGAGTATGCCGCCATAGTTCAAAATATCGGTAGCATTGTCTGGATCGTTTACCATTACGTGAAATACAGTCACAATACCGTTTATTGCAGTAAATGGCATGGTTAACAGGAACATGAAAAGAATAATTGAGAAAAGTCTTCCCACAAAACCAACTTTATCGGGGTCAATGGGGTTTTTCCGACCAAGAATAGTGCGAAACTTGCCAATAACTAACATATTCCATGAAGCACCCATTATACGTCCATACGCGAGAATGGTTGGAGCCATGAAGACAAGCATGGAAACCGCATACCAAATCGGCATATCGGACGGCACGCCTTGCAATTGCCCATAGAAAATAGTGGCCAGTGTAGCACCAATCAATATAATTAGAGTTATCAATCTAAGAAATAATCCCTTAAGTCTACTCTTACTTATTCCTTGTACTTTCTTACCGCTCAGTTGAATATTGAGTGATTCCCAAGGGGAGATAAATACCGGTATGATAAATAGTACGCCGATTAATATTACATTTGGCAGATAGAATACAACTGGATTGAAGAATAATTCCGTAATCAGTAACAGAACCGCTGTCATAGCCATCATGTATAATGCGAGAGAGAACTTTATCCCAGGTAATGAGAGTAGTTCCTTTGCATCACCTCTGTCATTGGTTAACCGATGTATCTCATAGAGGTCATCATCAATCTCAAATCCAACTTGAAGCGAAGACAATTGCTGTGGTACCATCCAGCGACGTAATACGATTGCTGCTACGACTGCTATAAACAATGGAACAAGGAGAGATGCTTCAAAATCAGTATTACCAGTAACCGTTGTTTCTGCCGACACCAGAGGTAAAAAGAGGATGATGCCAAGGGCCGCAATCCAACTGCGCATGTCGGCCACAGTGGGTCAACCCACATCAATCAATCGCATCGCGAGAACGAATTAAGAATGCCTCTATTCGGTCAAAAGCATCTGCTAGAACCTCTTCGCTAGCAAGATAAACCAAACGGAAATGACCCGATCCTTTTTCGGGTGAAAAGCCACTGCCATGAACTACTAGAACATGTTCTTGATGAAGTAAATCTAGGACAAATGACTTGTCATCAGCAGCCCACTTTTCATCTGTTAATCGAATGAACATGTAAAATGCCCCACCAGGTTTTTCAACTTCTAATCCTTCAATTTCATTTATCCTTCTAAGACATAAATCTCTGCGACTAAGGACGGTTTTTCGATATCCATCCATCCATGACTTATCATCAATAAGTCCAGAAAGATAACCCATTTGAGCCGGAGTTGAAGCACATAGGCGAGAGCGCAATAACCGTTCTAATCCATCACGGACTAACGACATCGTGTCAATTGGGTCATGTATAGCGAAGTAACCAATTCTCCATCCAGGTGCATAGTAAACCTTTGACACACCGTTTAGAGTAAAAACAGGCACTTTAGTCGAGCGAGATGCTACAGATACCTGTTGCCCTGTGAAATCTAGACCATCGTATATCTCGTCAGCAATTACCATGCAATTCGGCCATTTCTCAGCAATTGCCAGTAAACCATCAATTTCCGAACTTTCAGCAACATTACCAGTTGGGTTATTCGGGTTGATTAAAACCAATAATCGGACTGAATCATCCATCTTTGATTCAATGTCATCCAAATCCATTTTCCAACCGTCGTCTGATTTTAGATTATATTCAATCGTTTGTGCACCGAACATCTGGGGGTATGCCATGTATGGAGGGTAGTGTGGACCAGGTGCTAGAACCTTTGACCCTGGTTCTAAAATAGCAGCGAATATCAATTGTAAAGCTTCGGTAACACCATGACAGACATAGACATCATCACTGGTACATTCCCAGCCTTTAGATTGTTCATCATTAGCAATAGCAGAGCGTAATACACCTAACCCATAAGAGGGTGAATATCCGGTTTCTCCACGTCCCAAACTATCTTGGAAAGCAGCAATCATGTGCGGTGGAGTTGGCAAACCAGGATAGGCAATTGGATCTCCGATATTTAATTTGATAATCTCATGACCTTGCGATTCCAATTCTGTTGCAGGAACCACAACATCACGAATTGCATATTCAATATTAGCAGCACGTTGACTGACTGGAATCATGAAATATCCCCCAGGCCTCCTGCATTGCAGATAATTGAAAAATGCTCTGCAGCGACTGGCTGGACGCTCAGCCTCTGACCCCTTGCCAACAATGGCATTCCCTCCAAAGATGACATGTCTTTGAGCGTGGGTAAATCAAGAATTGGTGAAAAATCAGCTATTGGTTCGATGTCAATCATAAACCATCTTGGATTGTCTGGGCTAGATTTTGCGTCGAAATAGTTGCTATCAGAATCCCAGGATGTATAATCAGGGTATCCTTCTTTGCAAACCTTGGCCAATCCTGCGATATGAGGAGGTTTTGTATTAGAATGATAAAATAAAACTTTGTCACCTACTTTCATCTCATCACGCATGAAGTTTCTTGCTTGATAATTCCTAACTCCGTCCCAATGGGTTTTTCCATCTTCCTTCAACTGAGAAAATGGATACACATGAGGCTCTGATTTTACTAGCCAGAATCGCGTCATGTATGGGGCATTACTCGCCCGCATTTGAAAACTGTTATCAACATGCATCGATGATTTCATCATTAGAACTAGCTGTGATGACATCACTGTCTTTGTATCCTTTGGTGTTAACCAATCCTAAACGCTTAGCCATAGCTGATGCACCACCTACTGAACCTACGCCAAATTGTTCTAAGGTTACAAATATAGCAGGCAATAAGAACAAAGCACTTGCTGCGGAAATCCAGAGTAAGATTATGATTACTGTGACGAAAGGCTTGATTTCAGGAATCGGAATCTGATAAGCTGAAATCATACCAAGTGTAGTAACAGTAGCCGCTTCGAATAATGACATCCCTGTGGAAACTGTAGCAGAACGAATCGCTTCGATACCTCCGCCTAATTCTTTGATACGGTTGGCTATGTGAATTGAGAAATCCACACCTACACCCACTAGAATTGAACCAATCATGACAGTGACCAAAGACAGTGGTACATCCATCTGCCACATCACAAGCCATTGCATACCTACCGTTGCAATCACAGGTGATGTCGTCCATATCGAGAATCTTATATCTTTGAAAACCAAGGCCAATGTGATCAATGTCAAAGCAATAGCAAAGAATAGTGAAGACCATTGGGAACTAACTATCAATTCATTTACTGCAATTGCTACAGCTCCGACTCCAGTGAGTGCTTTGACCTCGATTTTACCCTCGTAGGATAGAGATGCATACTCATTTACTTTGCTTACAACAACCTCTGTTTCTGCTACTGGGATAAATGGCATATCCACATAAAGCAAATTACGTTTGAAATCAGAAGATACGAAAAGTCCACGCGTCTCATCTGTCAAACTAGCATAGAATACATCTAGTAAGAAAATCTGTGATGCTGTAGAACCCGGTAAACCATAAAGTTCAGGAGTCATAAGTAAATCCCAAAATGTAGCGTCTTGAGTTAGATCTCTGTCTAGTAAAACTTGTGCTGTTTGCCGTATATCTTCAGGAACCCAAGTTTGATTGACCAACTGGTAAAGTGGGGTTCCGCTAGCATTAAGCCCAACACCAACTGACTTCATCAAGAAAACCACGCTTACCGCAGTGGTTTGCTCAACTGTATTCAAATTCTTTTCCAGCACTTCGATTTGTTTGAGCCGCCCCGCAGGGTCATCATTGGTGGGATCGCTATCATCTAGATCTCCTGAAATATTACCCTCAATTAGAACCATTCCAATCTGTCCAGCATTGAATTCTTGAGAATATTGTTTCATTTTAATTACAGGCTCTTCACCTTCTGGTGCCATACCTAGGAGATCTATATTTTCTTCAACATTTCTTTGGCCCCAATAGCCAGAGATAATAATAAAGAATAGAAACACTGCGATTACCATTCTTGAATAATTAATCGGTACTTTCACAGCAGCTTCGAATACCGGAAGTGGAGGATGTTTAGGCTTACGTAAATCAAGAAGTAGCGTTAGATTGGGAACCATTGCCATCGTCAAACAATAGACGACAATTATCCCCCCTGATAGTGCAAAACCAACCGTAGCAATAGGTGCCATTGGAGTAAATGTCAGAGATATGAAACCAATGACTGTCGTCACTGCTGAAAGGAATACCGCTTTACCAGTTGAGGAAAGAGATTGACGCATTTTTTCATCCTTAGTTCCTTCTTCTTCGGCATACCTATTGGTGATGTGTAAGCCATAAGACACACCAAGTGCCAATAATATCGGACCAACAATAATCACAGTCATCGTGACTTCATAATTCGACCACCCAATTATCCCTAAAGTCCAGAATACGGAACAAAGAGTAGGTAATCCTGCAATTACGACTACTTTGAAACCCTGAAGTGGGCGCCAGGAACCTGTTTGTAAAATATCAGAGTGGAATATGAACAATCCACCAGCGACCAATGCCACGGCTAAAGGAAATATTTGCCAAAATAATTTGAATGAAAACTCAGTGACTGCATTTGTAATGGGAACTGGTCCTGTAAGAGTCATTGTAATACCAAGATCACTCCAACTGCACAAACCTGCGCCATCATTGTCATAATCACATGGCTTGCTTTCTTGAGAGATCTCATCGAGCATTAGCTGTGTTGTTTCAATGATATCTTTTGCTGGACGGTTTTCACTAACAGCAACGATTAGAACAGCTCTATCCAAGGTATTGTCCCCATCTGTATCACGACTTAATTTGTCCAGACCAGGTGTTGGAGTACCATCATCTTCGTACATTTCTCCAATGATAGTATTGATTGTAGTCTGGGAAGGAATGGAATATTCACCAAGCAGACTGTCTGTATTTTGGAGAGCATCATTGGTTTGATCTGCTACTTGAGCAGAAAGGCAATCATCGGTTGAACCACTTGGACAACCCAAAGCACCCAATTCAGTGACAAAGGCTTCAAGAACACGAGGTGCGCTTGAATTAACCTCTTTGATTACAGTCGAGAGAGATAGAACGTAAATCACATCATCACTTGAATCTGATAATAAAGGATTCAATCTATTCTCAACATGAGCCATCTCTTGTAATATTCTCTGACTCGTAATATTGTTATCAGGAGACTCGATGTAGATAATCATCACATTTGTAGACCAATCTTTTTCGACTTCGCGAATATTGTTCAGAACAAGAGAACCCTCAGGGAGGTATACCTCTAAATCTCCATTTACGTTCAGAGAAGGTTCATCTCCAGGTTTCAATGAAGAGCCATCGAGGAAACCGCTATGGAATACGAAAAAGGAAGTCATCAAGAGACAAACAATAACCGTTGCTAAGGGGAATTTGGTCAGGATTCCAGTTGCACCATGTCGTTGCCATTCTCTTTGCAACTCTTTGGGTGCATCAAGAACAGCATCAACCGCTTTTTTGGCGTCGAAGTCTTTTACCGCATGGGCAATTCTATCCTGACCATGACCGATTAGAGACATAAACCTCTGTTGGAGAGAGGGGCCCTTTGGCGCATCTCCGGAATCTCCTGCGGATTCAGTCATGTCTCCACCCATTCGCTGGGCGATGCAAGCACATTTGAAGCCATGCCCTTCAATATTAATCTTAAACGGTTTTCAAACGGTAGAATTACTTCACTCAACTCATTGTGAACAAAGTTTGCGGGCTAGGTTTCAAAAGTCCGCCCTTGCACGAGAGAAACGCTCTGAACCCCAGGGTGATGGTGATTGATGTGGCCGATGCACGACTTGAGGATAAACGCTGGTCAATCGACCTCGAGAAACGTATCCAGGAGGAACATTATGCCGATGAACAAGCATATGATAATCGCTATGGTTTCAATCCAGATAGTGGTAAAGAGATCTTTGTAATAGACACTCCACCTCCATACCCAAGCGGAACTTGGCACATAGGTGCAGTTGCACAATACAGCATGATAGATGTGATTGCACGTTCACAACGATTACTCGGCAAGGAGGTTTACTTTCCATGGGGAGTGGATAGAAATGGCATCAATATCGAATTTACAGTAGAGAAACTGACAGGACGTAAGATGAAGACTTATGATCGTGCTGAATTTATTCAATTATGTAAAGAAACGATAGAAACCTACACGCAAGCCATGCGAAATACCGCTGCGAGAGTAGGACTTTCTTGTGATTTCGCCAGAGAATATCTAACTGATGCTCCAGATTATCGTAGTGTCACTCAGGGGATTTTCGTAGAGTTATTGAAACGTGGAGAGATTATTGAAGACTTAAGACCTAATATCTACGATCCAATTGAGGGAACTACAATTGCAGATGCTGAAGTTGAAAGAAGTAAAAAAACTGGAAAGTTAGTCGATGTAAGGTGGGAAACTGAGGACGGTGAAACCGTAATCATTTCGACCACTAGACCAGAGTTAATCTGTGCCTGTGGAGTAGTTGTTGTCCATCCTGAAGATGAACGCTATCAACATCTTGTAGGTAAGCGCATAAAATTACCACTCGCCAGTAATAACCGCGAAAAAACCGTAGAGATTATGACACATAATTCTGTTAAATCCGAATTTGGAAGTGGAGTATTGATGGTCTGCTCTTTTGGTGATCAAAACGACGTTGCTATATTCAGGGAATTAGGACTAAAACCATTCCAAGCGATTGATCTCGAGGGATGCATGACTGAAATTGCCGGCCCTTTATCGGGAATGAAGGTTTATGCTGCTCGTAAAGCGGCAATAGAGCAGTTAGAAAATGATGATTTAGTTGAAAAGATCGAAACCAGAGAACAAGAAGTTCCAATCTCGGAACGTGGGAAAAACCCAGTTGAAATCATACTCCTCAAGGAATGGTATGTGCGGCAGACTCACATGCAAGGACGCATGAAGGAATTGATTGAAGATATAGAATTCCACCCCCCTAGAAACCGACAATTCTTGATTGATTGGATGGATAATGTCAGTATTGATTGGCCTATAAGTCGTAGACGCTGGTATCATACAGAAATACCAATATGGTATAGTGAGAATGGAGACATGATAGTTGTACCTCCTGCTGGAACCTACGTTCAACCATGGTGCGAGGAACCCCCCGCTGGAAGTCAAGTTCTAAATCGTGAAAGTCGAGAAGTCATTGGAGATTATGCCCAATTGAAAAGTGATTTAGGGAAACTACGTGGCGAAGAAAAAGTGTTCGACACATGGATGGATTCGAGTAATTCTAACCTATTCGTAAGTGGCTATCTCAACCATCCTGAAATATTTGAGAAAGCTTTTCCGACATCCCTGCGACCTCAAGGTAAAGAGATTGTAAGAACATGGCTATACTACACATTGCTAAAGAGCGCCCTTTTACTGGACAAACCCGGATTTAAACACGTTTGGATAGATGGTTTAGGAATGGACCCATGGGGTAGAAAAATGTCTAAATCGTTGGGCAATGGCATTGATGCAGACTCGGTCCTTGAGTGTGGAGCTGGAGGGAAAACCGGTTCTTGGAAAGTTCGCGGCCCGAAGAAAACTATTAGTCTGCGTGCTAACAAAATCGGCAGTGAATGCTTCAGGCTGTGGAAGGCTTGTGATGCACAAGTTGGTGATGATTTTCATATCAATCCTGAGGAAATCGAAAAGCGTTATTTCGGAGTACTGACCAAGATGTTCAACGTTGCTCGATTTGCGAGTATGTTTCCAACACCAGATGACCTTGACACAATGCCAGATAATCTTGCAATTGAGGATCGATGGATCCTTAGTGAATTCGCACAGATGATGTCGAATGTCGAAAATGCCTGGAGCAAAATTGATATTTATCGCGCTACACAAGCCATCAAAACATTTGCAACGGGTATTTTACCTAGTCATTGGCTAGAAATGGCGAAGTCTCGACTCTATGACGATGACGTTGGTGCTGCTTGGACAATTCATCGTATCGTTAGAGACCTGATGAGTGCTTTCAGTCCAATCTGTCCTTTCTTTAGCCATCACATATCATCAACGCTCTACAGTGAAAGTGCTGTGGACGCCCGTGAATTCCCTGAAATACTGACAATAGATGGAGAATTAACTGAATTGAGCGAGTCACTAAGAGATTTCAATAGTATGGTTTGGAAAACCAAGAAGGACAATGGACTCTCCCTGAAATCAGAAATCGAAGGTATCGAGATTCCAAATAATCTTGAAGAGTTCAAGAACATATTAACCAGTATGCATCACCTTCAGTGAAGATTACTCCTCTTCAAGGTCAAGGGTGATTTGTCTGGAATCGTGTACTTCAAGATTACCAATTTTGAAACCGATTAACCTGATAGGCCTATCGTATTCAACCTGTTCAGCAAATAATCTTACAGCACTACGTTGGAATACACTCTCCTCATCCATAGCCACAGTCAATGCTCTCTGATGAGAATGTGTTTCAAAACCTCTGTAACGAATCTTTACTTCTGCAAGACGACCACTTACGCCCATGCTCTTAGCGCGTTTTAAAACCTTAGTGACCAATTCACTTAGGCGTTCTAGAACCACCTCGATATCGCGCTGATCTTGTGAAAAGGTGTGCTCCTTTGAAATGGATTTACGGCTACGTAGAACTGATATTTCGTCACTGGTCTCTCCTTCAACAACCTTAGTCAACCAAGATGCGAACCTTTCCGATGTGAATCTAGCAAGGGATAATTCCCCTATGTCGAGAGCATCGCTCATTGTTTCCAAACCCCATTCAGACAAACGAGTTGCTGTTTTAGGGCCAATTCCTGGTATTTGACGTAATGATCTGTCTGTGAAAAAATCATGAATTTCATTAGGCATAATACGATGGATACCTCCAGGTTTGTTCTCTTCACTCCCCATCTTAGCCAAAATCCTAGTCGAGCCTATGCCAAAAGATGCTGAAAGGCCTAATTCCTCTTCAATACCAAGTTTCAGTTCTCTGGTTAATGCAAGTGCTGCATCCCAATCACCAGAACAATAATCCGTGACATCAAGATAGGCTTCATCGATAGAAGCGGGTTCGAATTTAGCGGCAAATGGACGTAATATTGCCATAACCTTGCGACTTGCTCGACTGTAAAGTCCTCGAGTACCTCGCATGTACATTGCATCACCAATCGGAGCACCTGGACATCGACGCCATGCCTCAGTAATTGGCATAGCAGAGCGAATACCGAAATCACGAGCAGCATAATTACACGTGGAGACTATACCTCTACCTCGTCCTTGTTGAGGATCTGAACCAATTATGAGGGGAGTTGTTGGATCTAAATTATGATGAAGGATTTCAACAGCAGCAAAAAAGGCATCGAGATCACAATGGATGATTATTCTCGACCCCATGTCTGATTCATGTTGGCAGCGCTTCATCAACATCTCCCTCTTAGGCATGACTTCATGAAAGGAGACTCTATGCAGTGTACATGGCCGGATGGCAACAAATTGCAAGCGTCGTAATCGGCGTATTGCTATTAGTTGGATTAATCGGATATACCTCAGAAGATATTTACCCCGAAATCCCCAAACCTAGTGCAGATGTTTGTGCTGTAAAAAGTGAGCCTCTAGAGATACCTGCATCGGGGACATTGATAGATATTGACGTAACTTTGACGTGGAGTGATTCTAGTGTCTGGCTAGGAATTGTTAGTGCTGCAGAATACGAAAAGATGAGTAAAAGTATGAATGTCGAAGGTGCAGATGTCGTCCCCTGTCCCAGTGGCAATGAGATTAGTTTCATTGCAGGTGGACCCGGTGCTGGTGATACGTTCAGTTGGGAGCCAGACGGCCAAGATGTTCACGTGATGGTCGGTGGTCCAAAAGGCAACGATGATGGTGGCAACGATGATGACGACTCTGTATTACCTCCACCTTTGGGTGGTGGCGGTGATGATGATGGACCAGGACCATCCTTCAATGGATATTTTGACATTGAATCTTCTGCGGACATATCAATTGGCATCTTGTTACTAGTAATTCTAGCTGTAATAGAAATTGCAATTCTTGCCACGAAATTGCTGTGAATCTTACCGAAAGTGTAGGAAAAAACACCTCTAAATTGCTGGAATAATAAATCTAATTGTTTGTGGATTATTGATATATTAGAAACGTCACGGGCGGTACGGTGTGGCATCATGACAGCCGAAGAAGTGCAAACAATTTCAATTAAAGCAGCAAGAAATCTAACAAATACATCATTGACTAATCCGCAATATGTCGCAGGAACACCCAAGTTATTGTTGTCCCTGCTACCATGGCGTGATGTTCCTGGTGGAACACTAAGAATTAACCGGACTAAATTGATTTTCAAGGGCTCAGGAAAAATAACTTTTGAATTTGGAGATGGTGGATTGCCTAGTGTTTCAGGCGAAAGTCTTCGTAGTATTTCGTATCTGCAGAACACAAGCCCTGAAATTCTAGAATTGATGGCAAATGGAACCTCAGTAGAGCAGGCAGAACTAGGTAGTGTATTAATCAAAGAAGGAGAAGATAGAGACAAAATGTATATTCTTGCCAATGGTTCTGCTAGACTAACAACTATTGGTGAAAGGGGTGAAGAACTGACAATTAAGACCGTCGGACCTGGTGATTTCTTTGGCGCTAATGAGTTATTGCTCGATGAAAAAGCTCGCTACACTGTAGTTACCCTCACTGATTGTGTATTCCTAACACTAAGCGTTAAGGATTTGGACAAGATATTCTCTGGTGATAATGCAGGATTAAAGGATGATTTAGCAAATTATGTATCCGAATCAACTTCGCTTCAAGATGAGGTTGATGAATACGGAGAGCACCGTTTGGAACTAAAGTCAGGACATATGGGTGTAGAGACACTTCCATCTACCTATGTAGATTATATTGAGGAACCGACAGAAATCCCGATTAGTAATATCCAGACTGTGCTAAAAGTACACACGAGAATAACAGATTTATACAACAATCCAAAAAATCAACTGCAACTTCAGATTCAGATTGCAATGGCTTCGATTTATGAGAGGCAAGAATGGGTCCTAATTAACGATCCAGATTACGGACTTCTATCGAATGTTAATCCTCAGATGAGAGTCCAATCAAGAGATGGAGCTCCAACTCCTGATGATTTAGATGAATTAATCGCTAGAGTTTGGAAGAAACCTTCTTTCTTCCTTGCACATCCAAGAGCAATCGCAGCTTTTGAAAGAGAATGCACATGGAGAGGTACCCCACCACCTCATGAAGTAGTTCACGGCCAGAAAGTAATAACTTGGAGAGGAATTCCACTAATTCCTTGTGACAAATTAGAAATCGATGGCGCAACAGTCTCAAGAGATGGAACTGGAACCACTGACATACTTTTGGTTAGAGCAGGGGATGAAGATGTGCAAGGTGTAGTCGGACTATTCCAATCTGGAGTCCCTGGAGAAGTTAGCCCTGGAATGAGTGTAAGGATGATGGGGATAGATGACAAAGCAGTTGCAAGCTATCTCATGACACTCTACTCCAACATTGCAATTCTAACAGAAGATGCAGTGGGAGTTTTAGAAGGAGTCGAGGTAGGACGCTATCACGACTACGAGTCCCGTAAGCCAAAGGTGAAATGATTGAACCAAGAACCCTCAACTTCATCTGACTTCCCTGAGCCAAATTTAGACAGTATAGCACAAACTATACTTGGCAGTCAGGCCTTTTCCGGACAGATCCCTCAAATCGATGATGGTTCTATTTCGTCTGGAAGTTTGGCGTTTTCTGAGCAAGGAAAAAATGTAGTAAGAGATGAACACAACACGGCTGCACCCAGTTTAGAGAATTTAGCACAAGAAAATCAGCACATAGGAATGAGTGAACAAATCCCAAGCATTGACACCCCTCTTATTCCAACAGAATTAGGGTCAATTGACGAATCAATTCTCACTGATAATAATGTGCCAGTAACTTCACCTGCAATTCCATCGACTGATTCCGAACCGGCAACATTTGGAGTGATACCAACAGACATGGAATCAATTATAGAAAAGATGGACATGAGTAATGTCACCCCTCCTATGTCACTAGAGGAAATTACTGATGAAGAGGAACATCCAATAATGTCAGCAATGCTCAGTGATTCAGAAGACCAATCAGGAGGAATTATTAGCCAAAACCCTTCAGATAATGAAAAACTTACTGGTGAGTTTTATGATAGTAATCTGATAGATTCACCCATGTCTTTTGGAATAAAACCTTCAGAGATGGATTCGGTAATTGAATCGATAATGAATGATGGGTTTAAACTACCTACTTCGCTTGATGACCTTCAAAACGAGGATGAACATCCATTAATTTCAGCTATGTACAAAGATATTATGCATTCTAGTACTAATGCACCACAGCAAAGCCCAGCAGGCACTCCATCGGAAATTCCAGAATCCTCATCTGAGATAAATTCAGTTGATCGCTCGGAAGTTCATCTAGAGAGAATGGGTATACAGTCGACACAATTTTTGCCAGATAATGATTTTGACTATAAGCAATTGAGCCAATTGTCGCAATTGGAATTTGAAAATTTAGATGAAGAAGGGGCTACTGAGCATTTTGGTTCAGATTTATTTGTAAAAGTGCCTAATATTACTTATGGAATAGATGATTCCGCATATAACCTAAATCCAGAGGTTGATGAAATAGTAAATCTTCCTGATGCTATTTATGATGTCCATGCTTATCGCAAAGACTTCCCCGTACTTCAGCGTAGAGTCCATGGAAAACAACTTGTATGGTTAGACAACGGAGCTACAACTCAAAAACCACAACAAGTAATCGATGCTGTTTCTCACTATTATGAAAAATATAACTCAAATATCCATCGTGCAGCACATACCCTGGCTGCTGAAGCAACAGATGCATACGAAGAAGCAAGAGAAAAGGTAAGACGATTCATTAATGCTGAAGATAAGAAGCAATGTATTTTTTTGAGAGGGACCACAGAAGGCATTAATCTGATTGCTTATAGTTACGGGAGGATGGTTGTTGAGGAAGGCGATGAAGTGATTGTAACAGAATTAGAACATCATGCTAATATCGTACCTTGGCAGTTACTTTGTCAAGAAAAGAATGCTCATCTCCGAGTAGCAAGAGTCGATGATAATGGCGAACTAATGATGAATGAATTGGACATATTGTTATCTCGCAAACCAAAGATACTCGCAGTAACAATGACTTCAAATGCAATTGGAACGGTAACTCCTATCAAAGAAATAATCAATATGGCTCACAAATATGATGTACGAGTAGTAGTAGATGCTGCGCAATCAATCCAACACATGCCAGTGGATGTTCAAGACCTAGATGCAGATTTCTTTGTATTCAGCGGCCATAAAATCTTCGCTCCAATGGGCATAGGTGTCGTATATGGAAAAGAAGACCTACTACGAAAAATGCTACCGTTCCAAAGTGGTGGAGCTATGATCAAAGATGTTACTTTCGAAAAAAGTGTTTTCAAAGACATACCTGAAAAATTCGAAGCAGGTTCACCAAACGTTTCTGGCCCTATCGGATTGGGAGTCGCATTAGATTACTTAAGCAATGTTGGAATGGAGAATATCCATCAGTACGAGCTCAACTTAACGAAATATGCCTTAGAGAAACTTAGAACTATTCCGGGTTTGAAGATTATTGGTAATGCAAAAGATCGAATTTCTGTACTCAGTTTTGTTATCGAGGATGTACCAGTAGAAAAAATCGGTAAGGTTCTCGAAGAAGAAGGCATCGCTGTACGTGTAGGGCATCACTGTGCGCAACCGATTCTTAGAAGATTTGGATATGAAATGGTAGTTAGACCATCACTGGCATTTTACAATACAAAAGATGAAGTAGATTTCCTAGTCAAAGTCCTAAATGATTTTGTTAAGAAGAAATTAATAAGTAATAAATGAAGAGTGATATATATGGCAGAGATAGACGTACTAATTATTGGAGCGGGGCAAGCAGGTTTGGGAATGGGTTATACCTTGAAAAATAAGACTAAATACTCATTTCAAATACTTGAAGGCGCACCACGAATCGGTGATAACTGGCGCTCCCGTTACGATGAGTTGACTCTATTCACCACACGTGAAATTAGCCAACTTCCTGAAATGCCGATACCAGGTGACCCCCAAGGGTATCCACCGCGTGATCAATTTGGGGACTATCTTGAGCATTATGCCGAGTACATGGAATTACCAGTAAAGGTCAACTGCAAAATTACAAAGGTTGTAAAAAGTGACGATGGTGGCTTTATTTCAACTGCTGAAGATGGAACAGAATACAAATCACGCTCAGTTGTCTTAGCAAATGGACCATACCAAACTGCTAATGTATTGGGAATGGCAAAAAATCTTTCCGATGAGGTCGTACAAATTACATCAGAGGACTACAAGAATTCAGATCAAGTGAAATCTTTCAGTCGAGTTCTGGTTGTTGGAGATGGAGCATATGGTCGAGATATGGCGGCTGAATTATCACTATCAAATACAACATTTATGGCAAAGGGAAGTTTTAGATTCCTGATGCCTGAACGGATTTTAGGATTGGCTCCGGGGAAATACTTGACAAAGGTAGGAATTGTCACCGCACCAACTAAGAGCCTCAGAGCAAAAATGATGAAGAAATTGGATCCTTTTCCTAATAGAGACAGAGGAAATCGCCAATTAAGACGTAAGGGGATAACAATCAAGCCTCGGCTAAAGGGTCTTGATGGAACAACTGCAACTTTCAAGGATGGTACTAGTATAACTATCGATGCTATCTGTTGGGCTGTAGGATTCAGGGACAAATCTTGGGACTGGGTTGAGATTCCTGAAGCTAAAGATGAGAAAGGGAACATGGTGAATAATAAAGGTTCATCACCTGTGAAAAATTTGTTTTTCATGGGTCGAGCTTGGCAAACTTGTCGCGCTTCTGCATTAGTATTTGGAGTTCACAAAGATTCTGAAATAGTGGCAGGAGAGATTGTCAAAGGACTTTCCTGAAGTTGCTAATTTTCCTTACATTTGGAAATATCTCTGATTTACTCGCAAGTGAACTGGGTAAACTAGTTCAAAATATTCATGTCTTGACTATGGTTTCAGGTTCTTCACCTGATAGAGCAACCATTACTGCATCACCAATATCGATACCAACTCTAGATTGGGCTTCCAATGTCGCAGCACCAATATGCGGAGTGCCGTGAAAATTTTCATGCTGGAGAAGAGCGTGTTCTTTGGGCACGGGCTCTACTTCGAAAACATCTAACGCTGCTGATGATATAACTCCGTTTTCTAAAGCAGTTAACAAGTCCTCTTCGTTAATGATTCCACCACGTGCACAGTTAACGATATGATTCCCACATTCAATGCCATCAGGAGATTTTTTTGGCATCTTAGCCATCATTTCAGCATTGACCAGATGATAGGTGTCATCATTGAGATTACAATGAACAGAGATATGTGTACAATTCTCAAAAAGATGCTCGATTTTATCATGCAGTCTAGCCCCTTGTTGTTTTGCGATTCTCTTTGGAAGATAAGGATCATATGCATGGATTTCCATACCCATTGCTTTTGCTACTGCTGCAACACCCTGAGCAATTCTACCATAACCGATTAATCCCAAACACTTACCAGATAATTCAGTACCTGTCATTTTCTTTTTCTCTCAGAGCCCAGAACGAAGACCGCGATTTGAGGAAGTTATGTGTCGAATACTTGTAAGAAGATGCCCAATGGTCAATTCGATAACCGACTGAGTACTTGCTCGTGGTGCGTTTACAACCATCACCCCATGTTCTTTAGCAGCTAAAAGGTCGATATTGTCAACACCTACACCGGCTCGACCAATCACTTTCAAATTAGAGTTGGCAGAGATTATAGCGGCATTCATCTTGGTTGCACTGCGAATTATAACAGCATCAAAATCAGCAAGTGCACCTGCCAGAAGATCATCCTTTGCAATAAATCCGACGGTGACTTCATGACCCGAATCCTCAAGATGCTTTATTGCATTAGCAGCCATGCCGTCAGTGATAGCAATCCTTGCCATGTGGCTATGACTATACCTGAGACTCATCAACCTTCTTACCAAGGCCGCACCTCGCTATTACAATGGAGGGTGTTCTGAGCTTCGCTGATATTGCATGGGCACTGGTATTACTACTCCTCCCAGTACTATTTGCGCTACCTCTACGAGTGGGTTGGAGGTTTATCGTCGGTCGCACTCATGAGGACAATACCTATCGTAACCATGTCAAACGTATTATTCATGCTGGAATGCAAGTAGAACACTTCAGAGATGAACTCGATGACATGGCTAGACACCTAGGTTTGGCAAACCGTAAATCACGATTAATCGAGGCGGATTTACTATATCCTTTACGCATGCCACATTTCCTACTAGCACCCGCATTACTGGTATTACCACTAGCATTCTTCCTCGCATTACCAGTAATGATAATTGGTTTACCGATACTTATCATTCTGGAGCACATACTGATTAAAAGAAGGGTCTTGATAAGAACTCTAAAGGCTTTAGAAGATTGGTTTCACATGCAAATCATACACATACCATCACCATCGAGAGGTCATGAAACCAACACCACTAACACTGCAGAAGTAAGTCAGCATCTAACACGTTTTCACAAGGTTCCTCGTGGGGTATTTTTAGGATTATTTGCCTGGCTGATTGTTCATTGGCTATTACAGTTAGATGATTGGTGGATTGAGATAGTAATCTCAAGTTTACTCTACATCGTGTTATTGGGAACAATTGGAATAATATCTACTGCACTTGAATCAGATTTGGTATTAGCTGATCTTGGTAATGCCAAGTTGATACCTATCGAAACTTGGCTTGAAAGCATGGTTAAACCACTAGTTGGTGTAGGTTTGATTTTCCTATTGACTAGAGATTTACTACTCGAAGCCAGATTAGGCAATCCAGTTTTGTTTGCAGCAACTGTCCTAGTCGTGCTCTATGGTGCAACAGTAGTTGGTGTCTCATTCCAGTGGGGCTATGCTATGCTTAGAGGAACAAATGTACGTGAGCGATTTGAAGAACAGGCTATTGAATTGATTGACCCGCAATCATATGATCTAACTCGTTCAAAAGGTCGTATTGCTTTCAATATTCGAATGTCCATGGGTGAAAGAATTGAGTACAATAGACGATCGCCATCCAATCTCAGTTTCGCTGACTTAGAAAAAATGCCTAAAGCCAATAAAGGTAATTTGGAACCTCCAAAAAATCCACTAAAGTGAATCATTGGAGCCAAGGTACGTTATCTGGAACCTCTGCAAATATGTTTGCTGGCAAGGCGGTTTTAATTTTAGAAACCGAACCAAGACCTGCTGATGTTGTCACTTGCCATTGGAGGTACTCGTCATGTGAAGTCATGGCCAAGACCGGATTATTATCACGATTCCAAGCAAGTGTCTGCATCTGAGTCCCTGGTGGATCATGTCCAGAACAAACTAGAACATCCCCTGAAAATCTCTTTAGTACTGCAAGTGAATCCCAGTGTTCATCAATTCTACCGCTAGGCAAATCATCACGACCAACACCACCGCTGCCGGTAAAAAGAAAATCACCGGTGAATATGTGGCCTGCACATTCAACAATTAAGGAGTCAGAGGTATGACCTGGCACATGGTGAAAAGAAATCTCATGTTCTCCAAGTTTAATTTTATCGCCTTCATCAACATAATGTGTGACTCCTAGACAAGGTGATCCTTTGTACATCACATATTGACAACCTTTTTCAACTAATGAAAAACATCCTGTGATGTGATCAGCATGTGTATGAGTTGCAATTGCATATGTCAAATCAAGCCCCTCCAATGCAGATTCATATGAAGATAAGTTATCCCATACGGGATCTATTAATGCTGCTTTACCACTAGATTCGCACACCAACAAATAGGTCATTGCCCAACCATTATCGTTCAATTGTTCGACTCTCATATACCGTTCTATTACCATCTCCGGTTTAATTTTGTCCCAAACGGAGTATTCATGAACCTCTGACGTCAAGAGTGAATGAGGACTAATGGAACTACTAGCAATATCTCTGGCAATCGCTGGATTAGGCGTTGGATTTACTGGGGGTTGGCTTTATGCAAAGTCTAAGCAAAGTTCACTAGAGGCTAGAGCATTGACAGCAGAGGGATTACTAGCTGCCAGAAACCAAGACGATGTTGCTATGCGTGACGCATTCAAATCTGTTGCTGGAGATGTTCTCAACAGCAATAGCGAGGCATTTATGCTTCGAGCGAAGGAGGCTTTTGCCGCACAGAATTCATTGGTAGGAAAGGATATCGATGCGAAAAGTGAAGCGGTTGCAACTATGTTAAAACCACTTGGAGAAGCAATTGAAAATCTTTCAAAATCCTCAACTGCAATGGAGAAAGATAGAGAAGGTGCTTACCAAGGTATGAAGAGACACCTCGATCAACTTGCAGAAGAAACACTCCGATTGGGCAAGGAAGCAAATACACTTTCAACAGCACTTTCACAATCATCGAATGTCAGGGGAAATTGGGGAGAGGTTTCGCTACGTAATATCCTCGAATTGGCAGGTATGGCACGACACAGTGACTTTGCAGAACAAAGTGGTAGCGAAGGCATTCGACCTGATGTAATAGTTAGACTACCAAATGGAGGAGCGATTCCAATAGATGCGAAGGCTAGTGCGAAGCATTTCTTAGAAGCAGTAGAAATCGACGACGAGGAAGTCAGGAAATCTTTACTCGAAAAACATGCTAAGGCAGTTAGAGGAAGAGTTGTAGATTTGTCACGCAAAGAATATCGCGATAAAGTCACTGGAATTGCTAAGCATGTAATCATGTTTGTACCTTCTGAAGCAATAGTAGCAGCAGCATACAACAGTGATCCTAAACTGCATGAATATGCCTTATCAAAAAGCATACTTGTAGCATCTCCTGCTACACTTATGGCGATATTACAGATGGCTGCATTGCAGTGGCAACAGGCTAGTTTCAATGAGAATGCAGAAGAGGTGATCGATGAGAGTAAAGAACTGTATCGCCGTATTGCTAAATGGTCAGAACACTATGCTAAAGTCGGTAAGAATCTCGAAGTTGCAGTAAAATCTTACAATGACTCAACAGCATCGTGGAGTAGTCGTATTAGTCCACAAGTTAAGCGTATAGAAAATTTACAGATATCTGATGATCTACCACAGATGATATCATCTCCAGCAAATATCGAGCATGATGCACGTAGCCCAAAAGCATTGATTGATGTCGAGTGATAGTTGGATTTGATAGGAGCGACGCTAAGCGCAGCACATGCACCCCGAGGTGGTTCTCCATCTGGAACACGACGGCAAGCTGCTCCTTGTCGACAACAATGGCTCTGGGCCGTTGATTCCAATCAAGGGAAGAACTTCCACAGAGACATTGATGCGATTACCAAGTCAGGCTGAAGCGAAAGCATTGGGTATTGAGTGGAGTAAGAAACTCTCGTACTACATTGGCTCAACTGAAGTTATTCGAGCGCATCCAGAAGTACCTTGGCCGGAACACTGGGCATGGAAAGACGATACTATCAGTGACGATGCAGTACACCCAATAGCTCGTGAATCGGTGTATCGCAGTCTCCATCGCCTTGTGAGTAAGTTGATAATTCAAGATAAACAAGGACGTATTCTACTTGGCAAGGTTTTGCGTGGAGTGTTTAGCGGATCCTGGACCTTACCCGGCGGGTATATGGATCACAATGAACATCCACGAACAGGAGCAATTCGAGAGACATTTGAGGAATTGGGTGTAGTTGTAGAATTACCTGATGATGGTAATGATTGGTGCCAGGTTAGTCAAAATATATTCTCCAATGAGGGATTATCATTTGTCTCATTCACATATACACTTACTGTCGTATCAGATGCTATTGAAGTTAGTCTCAAGAGTGATGAGATTGAAGATGCGCAATGGTTTTCACGTGAAGATGCTTTGAAACTAACACCTTCATGGTTTGATAAAACTGCTATCTCCAAACTCAACTGAGTAGGTTTTCAAGCAAGATTTTCTCTTGATCGTCAATGTGACCATCCATTACTGCTTCCCCAATTGTTGCAATCTGTTCTACACTTAGTCCAGCCTGTTCAGCAGCCCTCTTAATCAGAGCAAACTCTCCTTGGTCTACCACACCATCAGCAATGGCTCTCTCAATAGCAAGTTTAGTAGCATCAATGGCTTGTGAAATAGTGACTTTCGGCGTGTCCTCGATAATCTCATGGACTGCAGCAAGGGCGTCTGGTAAGCCGTCGGGATAGGAACCTCCACCTTGAGCGAAGGTTGGTCTTCCACCACCGCCTCCTTTGATATGATGCGAGATTTGCTTGAGAATTACAGCAGCATCATAACGCTCAGAGGCTAGTGAATTCTCGGTTAATGCGACCAATAATTTACCACCACCGTCACGACTACCGATGACTGCTAATGTCGGAATACTAGCGTCTCTAGTTAATTCACCGACCATTTTTGTCATTTGTTTGATGTCTCCATCAACCTCCATATTGATGATACGGACGCCATCAATTACGCTGCTATCGTCACCTCCACCAGAAGTTCGCAGACGAACTATTTCCGCTTCTAATTGTTCAATACGTTTACGTTGTTCTTTCCACTCACCAAAGAATCGATCGGCGGTTTTTGGCAAATCTGTAGTCGATACACCAAATGCATCACTCGCTTCACGAAGTAAATCCTCTTGAACACGTGAATGATAGAGTGCTGCATTTCCTGCAACTATGTGTAATCTCTCTACTCCATCTTGAACTGCACTAGAACGAACAATACGAATTGTTCCAATACGATTTGGATTGTCATGATGCGTACCCCCACATGCTTGTATATCGTGATCTGATATTTTCAAAATACGAATTTCATCTCCCTTAGGTGCACCACCTTGATAAAGATCAAAACCATATTCACTATCGGCATCTTTACGCTTTAGAGTGATTTTTTCAGTATCCTCAACTTCTTGAAGTACTTGATTTGCAAGGTTTTCTATTTCGTCAAGATCAGTCCTGAGTAGGCGGCTGTGATGAGTAATGTCGAGACGTGCAGATTCAACCGATTTATTGGCCCCAGCCTGATATATGTGTGAGCCTAATATTCTGCGAGCAGCACCACCTACGATGTGTACAGCTGTGTGATGGTCCATCAATTGCTTACGCCGAACCCAGTCGATTTTGCCATTTACTGTACCTTTTACTGGTCCATCGCACAAATGAAGCACCAAATCATCAACTTTGTGAGTATCTAAAACATTGACATCTCCAATAGTACCATAATCTCCTTCCTGACCTCCTCCCTCAGGGTAAAAGCAGGTTTGATCAAGTATTATCGCATGACTAATCCCCTCATTTTCATCTATGTTTAGCGGGATACATTCGAGCACTTGAGCACTGAATTCACGTTGCATAGTATCATCGTAATAGAGGGTTTTTGTCGCTGGAAGTTCCGGAATGGAAGACAATAAAGAAACACTATCTTGGGCTTTAGCAGCAGACTTAGCCTGTGCTGCATGCCTCTCGGCAATTTCGGCCATAAAACCTGTGCGTAAGCGTAGTTTATTCCATCCTAATCCAGCAGCAAAAGAAACGACCAAATCAGGTGATATCCCATGAGAGTCACTGAGATTGAAAAGAAGTTCATCCTGAAGACTTGTTGTATCTTTTGCTATGTTCTTCAGTGCGGTTTTAACCACTTGCTCACCTTTCCTTAACATCTCTAGATAACGTTGTTCTTCACCAGCAAGAATTGTCATCAAACCCTCATTGGTAAGTTTCATTCTATCTGCATCGTAATTTATTTCCAAATGATGTACCATTAAATCACACAGTGAGATTTCAAGATTCAAATCATCACGCATTCGCAAGATTCTTCTGGCCATCATTCTTGCCAAATATCCTGCCTTAGCATTCGAAGGTACCAGACCGTCTCCAATCATATTTGCTAATGCATGAAGGTGGTCAGGAATTGCAAAGATTCTACTCAGTGGTTCAGTAACTGCTATAAATCTCTCTGAATCAATATCAACGCCTCGTTTGATTAGACGGTCTATCATCATCGATTGCATCTTCTCGCCATCGGAACCAACCTCGATATTCATTATACCGTTAAGTCGGCTCATCTCAGAGAGTAATGTAGCAAGTGATTCATCATCCATACCGACTGATTCACCACTAAAACCGGCTAGTTCTTTCAACCATGAAACCGATTCAGGATAGATTGCTTCGTAGATAGTTGGGGTGCCTGCTGCAGCCCAACAAAAACGTTCTAAACCATAACCAGTATCGATTATTTGTAACGGCATCTTCGAATAATTCACTCCCTTAATCGATATATCACCTTGATCATCTTCAACCATATCCATGAAGACGAGCGTAGCTAATTCTAAACCTCCAACCATTACCTCTAGAGCAGCCCCCGCATTTCCTCCGCCAGACCATGGGTTCTCGACATAGGTTATGTCATCGGTAGAGATTCCCATACGCTCACAAAGTAACTCATGACAAAACTGGACACACTCTTCCATCCAATAAATCTCTTGACCATCTTCTGGTCGATTGAATACGTGATGTGCCATCATTTCAAAAGTAGTCAGATGTCTCCCTGAACGTCCTACAGCATCAACATCATTCAAACGGATACAGGGTTGTGAAATAGCCAATGGGTTCGCAGGTGGTTCGACATCGCCACTGGTCACATGAGGTTGAAAAACCGCTATTGAAGCAATAGTTAGGTTGATGTCATCGCGCCAGCGCGCTAAAATGGGATATGGTTCGATACCAGTATGCTCACGTTGTTCAAAAAAACCAATGAATGCATCCCTCATCTCATCTTTCAATTTTTTACCTATCGAGGAAAAACCAGAGATTACAGGTGCACCAATGAAGGTGTATTCATCCTCATGTGTATCGCCACATGTTTCACGTGTTTCATCAGTAGTCCAGAACCAAAGTCCACTGATGCTACATTTGCGACGCGAAAAGCCGTTGTCCTTGAATACGGCTAATTCGATTGCTGGCATGGACATGGTCTTCACCTCTGATAGTGCGAGGGGGGTGCATTGCGTCTTTGAAACCGTCGCAAGTAAGGCCAAAGAAATCAAGCATATGAGACCCCTGCCTCCTATGTGGGCGGCGAGAGTTGGCAACAGCATTGCGAGATTGAAGACGAAGGTCTTATCCGTATCAAGAAGCATGGAGATATGCTAGTAGATGGCATGCTAGTAGCAGATCCAGAAGTTCTAAAATCCACTGGTGATGAACGATCTATCCAACAATTACTCAATACTGCAAGTATGCCTGGAATCGTAGGTGAAGCTTGGGCAATGGCAGATTGGCACTATGGCTATGGCTTTCCAATTGGGGGAGTAGTCGCTACTGATTGCGATTGGGGAGAACAAGGTGGAGCAATTTCTCCTGGTGGTGTAGGTTTCGATATCAATTGCGGTGTTCGAACGCTATCACTTGAACTAAGTGTTGATGATATCCCTGACCTTGAGCGTTTATCGCGTAGACTTAACGGAAGAATCCCAGCAGGAGCAAGTGGCAAGGGAGGAGTTGAACTCAGTGAATCACAACTCGAAGATATTGTTATGCATGGCGCTAATGCTGCGATAGACCTTGGGTTTGGCCATAGTGACGACCTGACTAATATCGAATCAAATGGAGAATTACCAACTGCAGGGGATGTCTCCAAAAGAGCACGGCAACGTGGCCTCAAAGCATTGGGAACATTAGGAACTGGTAATCATTTTCTTGAATTACAAGTAGTAGAGCAGGTTCATGCAGAAAAACTTGGACTTTATGAAGGTCAGGTATTGGCAATGATCCATTCAGGATCACGTGGTTTTGGCCATCAAGTGTGCACTGATCACGTCCGTGAATTAGAGCAAAGATACAAGGCAGACAATGGGAGATGGACTAACCAGGAATGGGGTTTTACTCTGCCAGACCGTCAACTCGCAGCTGCTCCAATTCACAGCAAAGAGGGACAATCATATCTAGATGCAATGAATGCAGCAGCCAATTACGCCTTTGCCAATAGATCTACACTAACTCAAAGACTCCGAGATGGCTTAAAGGCAGAACTCGGCGTAGATGGAGAAGCAACTTTGCTCTATGATGTAGGACACAATCTCGCCAAAATGGAAACTCATACTGTTCATGGTAAAAATTGCAATTGTTACGTACATCGAAAAGGTGCAACTAGAGCTTTTGCCGAACAGCCGGTATTGGTCCCAGGGGACATGGGTACTGCTTCCTGGATTTTATCTGGGAAACAGGGTAATCGTGCTTTCAAATCGTCATGCCACGGTGCTGGAAGAATATTGTCACGTACAAAAGCAAAGAAGCAAGTCGATGTCAATAAGTTACGCAAAGATTTGCTAAGCAAAGGGATAATCGTTCATGCAAATACAGATAATTCATTGGCAGAAGAAGCACCCGAAGCGTATAAAAATGTAGATGATGTTATCGAATTGACTACCGCTGCAGGACTGGCAGAAAAAGTAGCGCGGCTAAGGCCACTAACGGTCATCAAAGGATGATTACATACAGTAGCCTTCACGAGGCTGGCCCACTAGTGAAGGTGCACTACCGGAATGAACTCCGTCCGGTTCTTCACAAATAACTGAGAGTAGGCTATTCACCAAATCCTTCAGTGAGTCTACTTGTTGTTGTAATTCCTTTACCCTGACATTTACGTCAGGCCTCTTACTAGCATTGCTATTCATTCCCATCCCATCCGAAGGTGATAGACACCTTCTGATCAGTCATTAGGCAATTCGACACTTATAGTTCACCCCATCTTTCAATGGATTAACCATGATTTGCGCCATCTACATCAGGACGCAGTACCTTAATTTGAACAATAGAAATCAATTGAAAGAGCCACCAGCGAGAATTGAACTCGCGACCTCCTCATTACCAATGAGGTGCT
>ERZ1046876.394-NODE-394-length-34469-cov-8.009909_pt1 | contig 34469 bp, 19 predicted proteins | sample MGYA00383094_ERZ1046876 | MGnify/ENA primary metagenome ERZ1046876 (study PRJEB29581, sample SAMEA5548364) | metagenome | biome: marine; feature: coastal; material: water | depth 50 m | study: Short-term variability in the microbial, nano- and picoplankton...
ATCTCCCAGAACATTCTGACTTATTAAGTCAAGCTAATTATTTCGACGAAGACAAGATGCAATATCTTCGTAAAAAAATATTAGATATGGGAAACGAATCAATCAGAGGGTCTGAAAATGATTTAGAGAAATTTATTGTTGAATTTAATTTCAAATAAATTTATAATATATTTAACAACCAAAGGAACAAGGTAATGTATACAAAAACAAACAAAGAAATTTATAGATTTAGTGTCTTTCAAGAAATTGAAGAAGAAAAAGAAGTAGATGTCGAAAAGGAAATCGAAGTCGAAAAACAAGTTGAGGTCGAGAAAACTCGCAAAAAAGAAGACGGAACCGAAGAGAAGTATAAAGATAAAGAAGTTCGCAAAGTAAAAGAGAAAAAGTTAGTAAAGGAAAAACGTACCGAAACTAAAAAGTTAGAACATACTTTTGTAATCAAACAGCCCACTCGTCGCCAAATGGAAGAGGCCGACATGGAATACAGCATCGAGATGAGTAAATGCGTCAAACAAGGTGTGCTTACTAAAGCTATGTTGATGAATAAATATTCTGACACTGGTGGAATGCTTAGTGAGTCTGATGCTAAAACTTTAAAAGAAATGTATGGAAGGTTGGGCGAAATGCAGACTGAGTTTACTAATTTAAATATGCGATCTCAGTCAAAATCAAATTCAGCAAAAGCCAAACAAGTCTCAGAAGAGATGGGTGACTTAAGAAGATCTATTGCTACTGCTGAAACAAGTTTTAGTGCCTTGCTTAATCACACCGCAGATAGTAGAGCTCAAAACAAAGTGATAGCTTGGTATATGTTACATTTGAGTTGCATTGAAAAAGATGGAGAATTAGTTGAATATTTTACTGGCGATTCTTTTGAATCTAAAAAAGACTCTTTATATATATTAGAAGAAGAAGAAGACGCACTCCTGAGTATTGCCTACGATAAACTTACTGCCTTTATAAGCTTCTGGTACTTTAGTAGTGCTTCTTCATTTGAGGATTTTGAAGATTTAGCTAAAGATATAGAAGAAGGTAAACTATAATGTGGAAACTACTGAATATAGAAAAATATTCAGGGATATAGTTCGAGGCTACTCTGAAACTTATGTTCGAGATGAAAAATATTATATAAAACATCTAACATCTATAGATCAAGTAGCTATAGATGAAATTAGATCTTCTTATTACGAAAAAGCTATAAATAGGGGAATACCTCCTGTGTCAGAGATATTAGAAGATTTAAACAAAGACGGCATATGGACTAAAAAAGATGAATCAGAAATAAAAAGATTAGAACTTTTTGTTGAACAGGCTCAAAAAACTAAATCCGAATTAGTGTTAAAGTCTCAAATCGATAGACAAAATGAATCGATACAACAAACTCGAAAAAAAATACAAGAGCTTAACGGTAGGCGTCAAGAATTACTTGGAGCTAACGCTGAAAATTATGCTGACAAAAGGTCTAATGATTTTTACATTATAAAAAGTTTTTATTCTGATAAAGATTTCAAGGATAGAGTATTCCCAGAAGAAGGAGATTATAACGATTTATATGTAGATGAAATTTCAGATTTTGTTTCTTGTTATAATTATACATTTCAAATGTTTGAAGAATTAAAGATACAAGAAATGATTCTTCAAGATTTTTATTATATTTACTTTCCATTTAGTGATGATACAGTTGGTTTTTTTGGTAATCCAGTTTGCCACTTAACATATAATCAATTGAAATTAATTGTTTATACTAAAATTTTTAAGAATATATTTGAAAATAATTCCCATATTCCAGAAAAAATAAAGAAAGATCCTCAAGCGTTACTTGATTACGGAAGCGTTTCGAACGAAGCGAAAGATAAAATTAAGGACCAAATATCCAAAGATGGAGATGCTACTACATTATTTGGGGCTACTGCTGAAGATTATGAGTATGCTGGTTTAGAAAATCCTAACGATCAACCAGGAATATCTCTGCAAAAAGCTGCCGAAAAGAAAGGGGGATCTTTAAGCATGGAAGACTTAATGGAATTAAGTGGACACAAATCAAAATAAAGTGTACTTATTGCCAAAGGGATAAGGTATGGTATTAAAAGTAAGCACACAACAAGTCGGCCTTGAAAGCTCGATAGAATCTGTAGTTAACAGAATTAATAGGCGTGGTCTCAAGGTTAAAATAAACTCGAATGATTTTACTCAACCTTTAGGCAGAATAACTCAAAAAGCTGATGAGTTTACAAAATCTTTAGAAGCTTCGAATGCTCGTGTTATTGCTTTTGGAGCTTCAGCTGCAATTATAGGTACTGTTGCTAAAGGATTTGAGCAGTTGGTTGTTCAAGCTGTAAAATTTGAAAAACTACTTACAGACATTAATGTTGTATTGGGTACTAGCTCAACCAATCTGGCTAAATTTGGTGATAATCTTTTTAAAGTGGCAAGAAATACTTCTCAAGCCTTAGATGTAGCGGCAGAAGCAGCTTTAGAATTTTCACGTCAAGGTTTAAGTATGGAGGAAACATTAAGACGTACTAACGATGCTCTAATATTAACTCGATTAACGGGCATTAAAGCTGCTGATGCAGTGTCAGGTCTAACCGCTGCAGTTAATGGTTTTGCGGATGCTGGTTTGACTACCACTTCAATCATCAACAAACTTGCCGCAGTAGATGTTAAATTTGCTGTAAGTGCTGACGATCTTATTAATGCTCTTGCTCGAGCTGGAGCTGTCGCTCAAGATGCTGGAGTAAACTTTGATCAATTAGTTGGTGCCGTTACTTCTGCACAACAAATCACTGCTCGAGGCGGTGCGGTTATAGGTAATAGTTTTAAAACTATTTTTACAAGAATACAGAGAAGCAGTACTTTAGATAGACTTCAAGAATTAGGAATTGCAGTAAGAGATATAAGAGGTGCGACTTTACCAGCTCTTACCGTTTTAACTAATTTATCCAAAACTTACGACACTTTAGGTAGCTCAACTAAAGCTGCGGTTGCAGAGCAAGTGGGTGGAGTTTTTCAAATTAACGTACTTAAGGCTGCACTGAAAGACTTAAATAGAGAAAACTCTCTATATGCTCAAGCAACCCAAATTTCAAACAATGCAACCGACCAAGCTCAACAAAAAAATGCTCAGCTACAAAAAACTCTTTCATCACTAGCAACCCAAACTTCTTTAAGTATACAAGAGTTATCTGCAAATATAGGGGAACTTGCTTTAGCTCCAGGAATTAAAAATTTACTGGATGCTATCAACAACTTAGGTACTGGATTAAATGACTTATTAGGAAAAAATGCCGAAGGTGTTGGGGCTGATTTTGGAAAGGCTATAGTTAGGGGTATTGGTGGTGTAATCTCTGGTCCTGGAATGGTTTTAGCTTTTGGTATATTCGCTAAGCTTTTCGCTAATGCTTTAAAATTTGCAAAGTCTTCCCTCAAGGATATTCTTGGCATAGTTAGTCAAAAAGATAAAGAAAGACAAATTCAAGAATCTATTGTTATGGCAATGAATAACAATAAAACTTTAGCTGAAGAGTTGAATAGGATGTCTGGAAATAAATTAAAACAAGAAGAATTAATTCTTGCCGTAATAAAACAGCAAACAGCAAGTATTCAAGCTCAACAAAATATAGCTAAAGGTGTTGCTCCAGGCTTAGCTCGAAAAGGTGTAAATCCTGATCTTACTATGAATACTAAAGGGAGAGGAGGAGCTTCCTCAGGTTTTGTTCCAAACTTCTCTTCATCAGTTACCCCTTTTGAAAGACAAAAAGAGCGCGGATCTGCTATAAAAGCGGGTTATACTCCCGGTAATGTTTCAGACATCAACATCAAAGGCGTTGGTAGAGTAGTTTATAATACCGCTGAAACTGTCAAAAAATTTCCAGGCATGCAACAACCAGCAATCATGCCCCCACAAGGTAGTGATGCTGGTCAAAAGTATAAATATAAATTTGCTGAAAAACATGGATTCAATCCTTATTCTTTTAATGGCTTTGTTCCTAATTTTGCCGACCCAAGAACAAGAGGTCAAAAAATAAGGGATACATTAAACGACCCCGCTAACAAAGGAATTAAATTTAAAAACTTAGCATCAGGCAAAAATATGGATTTCAAGCTTAAATCTGCTAGTGATCGTAGGTTTGTTGAAATATTTTTAAAACAAAAAACTGGGGATGGAGCTTTATACTTAGATCGATTAAAGAAGGTTAGTGGGTATAGTGATTCTCAGATTAATAATCTACGCCAATTAAAAAAATCCTATCAATCTGGTTCTCCAATTTCTTTAAGTGGTAAAGAAGTTTTGCCCTCTGGCTTCGTACCCAACTTTGCCCTAGCGGCTTCATCATTAGGAAATGTGCTTAGGCTACCCAAAGCTAAAATGTTTGTTCAAACCAGTGATAATAAATATGCTAAAGGAGGTTGGCATAATATTAAATCTCAAGTTTCACAGTTACAGAAAGATAAAGGAGCAAAACAATTATCTTCTCAATTAATGGCCCTAGAAGCTTTAGGTATAAGCACCCTAACTCGACCCTTTTACTTCACTAAAGCTGGAGACCCTTTAAATAAAGTTGCAAAATCTGCCAGAAGGAAACAAAAAGGGCTCTCTGGTGGAAATAAAAGTAGAATTCCTGGTTCTGTATACGAAAAAGGGCTAGAAGCAAACTTATCAAAAAAAGGTTACATTTCCACATCTAAAGATCCTAGCGCTAATGTTGATTTTTTAGCTCCAGGTAGAACTCCTATTGAAGCTAAATTTAATAGTGCAAAAGCTAATAGCATAATGGCTAAAAGTTTAAAGCTGACAACAGATCGTTATCTAGAAAACTATCTATCAAGTAAAGGTATGACTCCTTTCGCTACATCCCTTTCTGACATCAAAAGAGATCTAGCTTTAAAAAGTGCTGGAAAAATATGGGGCGGTGGAGGAAATACTGAAGTTAGTGGCTTCAATTTAAGTTCTGGATTTGTTCCTAACTTCTCAAACCCACTAGCTGAAGCTGTACGTCGAGAAAGGGAGGCTGGTTTATCAGACCCTAAAATACGTATTGATCAAGATAGTCGTTTAAAATCTAAAGATAATCCCCTTGGACTAGCGGTTACTAACACAAGAGATGAACCGCTTGGTGTTCAACAAGGAATAGAAAGAGCTCGAGCCATGGGTATTGATCCAAAAACTCATGGAGCTAGTAGTGGGTTGATTCCTAATTTTGCAAAACTTAAGCCAGCTAGTGATGAGCTTCGAGATAAATTTAAACTAAAAAAACAAAATAAAGGTGTTGAAGATGCCAGTGGTGGATTAATGATGGGTATGTTTGCCTTAACCAGTATGACTTATGCACTAGAGGCAGCTATCGGTGAAGCTGAGAGTGGTTTTGCTCAATTCTCAAAAGTAACCAATAGTGCCATCATGGGTGTTTCTCAAAGTGCTATGATTTACAGCGGTTTAAATCAGATAGGGCAGCAACAAATAGACAAAGGTACCAAGATGAGCACAGTTTTTGGTCGCGTAGCAAAAGGAGCTGGTATTTTAGGAGCTGTTGTTGGTACTGCTATCCCTGTTTTTCAAGCTCTAAAAGAAAACTACACTATCTTTGATAGCGGGTTAGATACTCTACGTAAATCTGCAGAAAAAACATCAAAAGGTATTGATGCCCTAGGAACCGCTATATCTAGTGCAGAAGGTGTGGAGTCTACTAGAAAAGAACTTGCCGAATTAAATACTGGCGCTATGGCTGGTACATATCAAGGAGAAATGCAACGCTTAAAATTAAATGCACAACTAATAAAACAACAAAGCGAACTAGCTGCTCAATCCGGCAAACTGGGAAAACAGCTTAACTTAACAGAGTCAGAAATCAAAGCGATGACCGATGGTACGGCTAGTGGAATGAAAAAACTACAAGAAGCTATGCTACAAGCTCAACAACAAATGGCTGTCACTAGCTCTATGCAATCTTTCGTAAGCGCTCAAGGAGGGAGCGGCCTCTTCGCAGAGGATCCAGACCCATTATCCGCAAGTTTACAAAAAACTAATATAGCTCAAATGACTGCTGGAGCGCTAAACGGAGACTCAGCTGCTCTCGATAAAGCTATGGCAAGCATTGAATCTTTGATGAACAAAGTAAATCCAGAGACAGGAATGTCTCCATTATCAATAGACGCTGGATTCGTTAGACGAGCAAATGATAGAGGTGTAGAAAATCCCCAACTTTCACTCCCTAAAGAAATAAAGGATCAGTTCGAAAAAGATGTTGCCGATTCTGATTTACCTCATATCCTTAAATCTCAAATATCTGCTGCATTAAAGGGTAGAGTTACCCTTACTAAACTAGCTGAATTTTTCGAAGAACAAAAAGGCTTAGCTGGTCAATTTACAAAAGACCTAAAACAACAAACCAAAGAATCCGAAGGATCTCTAGAGATATCTAGACAAATAAAAAAAGCTCGCCAAGAAACCCTAAACTCCATGGAGCTTGGAAAAATAGATTATTCTATCGAGCAAAATCTTGCCAAATTAAATCAATCTCATATGATGCAAGAAATGAGCTACCGTGCGAAACTTAATGATTCACTGGGTATACTTTCTAATAGCGCCTCAATTGACCTTGAGCTTAAAAACCGTGAGCAACAAATCCAAAACGATTACATAAATCAAAAATCTGCAATAAATAGAGAAACTGTTGAAGCTCAGCAAAAACTAATTAAAGATTTATTTGCTGGCGGAGGCTCATTTAAACCAGAAGAAATGTTTGCTGGTTTAAGTAAAGATTTTAAAGAAAAAGATACAATTACCACTATTGCCTCAAGTAGCACGGATTCAGGGATTAATAATGAGAACCCAATGGGTCCAACTAACAACCAAAGAGCTTTAACGAGAACTATAAAAGGTGAAACTTTTGAGGGTGGTACAAAAGAAGCTTTTGAAGGCAACCTAAAAGAAACCATAAAAAAATTAGAAAAATCAAGCCTAAAAGAGCTCGCTGCTCAGCTTGAAAAAACCAAAATCACAGAAGATTTAGTGGCTAATCAAGACCATGCAAATCAAATTACTTTAGAATATCTCAGTAATCTAGATAAAACAAAACAAATTGAAGCAATAAGAGCATTGCAAGGTCAAGGTATTATCTCTAAAACAGCCGATATTGAGAGTGTTATACAGAAAATACTCGATGCAGAAAAAAAGAAACTTGATGGAGCTTTAGAAGAAGAAACAAGAAAAAAGAAAAACCTAGCACTAGTAACCAAAGAACTAAGTCTAGGAAAACAAACGGTAGCAGCCGCTCAAGCAAGATTCCGAGCATACTCTGAGCTTGCTATAAGCGAAAAAGGGCTAAAAGGAAGCATACAAGAGCAACTCCAAGAAGTTCTTGATTTTAATATCATGCAATCAAGCATGAATAAAAATATAGGTGAAAACACTAGATCTATATTAATGAGCGAAGAACATAGGAGTCAGCTTGCCTTATCTATGCAATCCCTCATGGAGGGAGAGCTCACCAAAGAAGTTCAATCTCTAGTCAATCAAGAAGCTCGCCTCAAAGCCGAACAAGAACTAAGAAAAAATACCGAATTATATTCTCAAATAATGGCTATCAAAGCTAAAACTGAAGTTGGTAAATCTATCATGGGAATGCAAGATTCTTCAAAACTTGATAGCAAAACTTTAGAAGAAGAAAAAAAACAAAAAAAGTTCGCCATAGAAGCTGAAACAAATCTCACTAAAGCAAAAAATGCTGCCGAACGTGAACAATTAGCATTCAATGAAAAACTTAAGGCTGGAGGTTTCCAACTTGATGCATTAAATGAAATGGCTGCTGCGTCAAGAGATTTTACTGCATCAATGATAAAAGCTAGAGAGAAACTTGCTGCTGGCGAATCTTTTAACGAAGGAGTAAGAAGTGTCGAGCAAGGTCAAATGTCTGCGGCACAAGGATTACAAAAAGCTCAAGGAAAAGTTTCTGCCACAGAAGGTAATTCAATAACCAACTCCCGAGCTATGGTAGAGCTTACTGAAGCTCAAAGAGAACTAAATATCCAACAAAATGCAGGAACACTTTTTGCTGATAGCATGGCGGTTAAAATGGCAGAAGCTAATAAAGAGCTAGCAATGTTTGGTAAAACCCTTGCAGAAACATCGTTTGATGCCATGAGTGATGGATTCAGAGGTCTTTTTGACGATCTAATAGATGGTAGCAAAAGTGCCGGTGATGCAACGTTAAACTTTTTCGCAGGAATAGCTAAAAAAATTCAAGATAAATTATTGGATCGAGCATCCACTCAACTTGCGGTTGGTTTTTCTGATATGCTTGGCCTCGATGATGTTGGCAGAAACAATTCTGGCGGATTAATACAAGGTTATGCAAAAGGAGGAACGGTTGGTGGAGGAAAAGTTCCATCTATGTTAACAGCTGGAGAATATGTTGTAAAAAAGAAAATTGTAGATCGATTAGGTTCCAGTAATCTTGATTCGATAAATAAAACTGGGTCTTTGGATGAATTGTACAACAAGCCAAATGAAGATATCTTTGACATCACAACAGAAGGAGCTGCAACTATACCTCCAATAATGAGGTTCCAGGATGGCGGCAATGTTGCTAGCTATTTAACTCAAAGAAATATGGGTTACGATAGAGTTTCCGAAAATGAAAGATCTACCGTTAACGGGGAAGTAGTAAATGATTTCACAAATGCTCTTGATAGTGTTTTTCAGAAACATAACAAACAAAATGTTGCCGGCAAGCACGAAAAATCCTACAACTCTACTTATAACAATTCTGATACATCTAACTCTATTCAACATTATAGATATGGAGGAGGTGTAGATAAAGCGGTAAAAGGAGGATCAGGCAAAAGCTCACTTCAAAATATTGCTGAAGGTGCAGGGTACATGGCTGGATCTTACTTGGGAACCAGTCAAGACCCAGGTGAACCACCAAAAGCTCCAGAAGCCCCAAAAAACCAAAGATTAAATACTCGCTCTCGATTAAATTTAGATGCTGCAGGAGCTGATAGAGCAAAAATGTCTCAGAGTTTTATAGCAAATGATTCATACACAAAAGAAATGAAAAAATATCATTTAGACATGTATGAATTTAGTGTTCAGCAAAAGAACGAAGCAGAAAAAGAGCGAGCCGGAAAAATAGCTAGCATAGCTGGAACTGCTGCAATAGCAGGTGGTATGGCCTTAGGTAAGGGAGCCCAAAAAATGTATGGCGATTACAAGCATAATCAAAATATGAAACATATTGATAATGCTTATACTCAAATGAATATCGATAATGGTACCGCTTCTTCTATGTTCGAAAAATCTATTGGAGATGCAAATAAAACCCTTAGTCTTGATTATCACACAGATGTTTCATCTCTTAAAAATAACACAATCTATGGAGATAATACCCTTAGTGCAGATACTAGGAATTTTGTTAATACCCCTTTTAGTTCGACTAAACAGTATAATTCATCAAGCTCTATAGCTGGAGGCAATTACTCATCCTCTTCAGCTTTTTCAAAAAATTATAATTCATCCTCTATGTCTAATTCTAGTAAAAATTCTTTTGCTAGCACAGAAATGGAAAACTATTTGTCAAGTTACGATCAAAGTAATAAATACTCCAATACTTCAAGTTTCAGTTTTGGAGGAAAATTTAATAAAGGTGGTGTTGTAAACAATAAAACGATTAAACCTTACTCTTACTACAATAAAGGTGGGGCTGTTAATGTTTCAAATAATCCTTATTCATATTTTAATAAAGGTGGCTCAGTTAACAATGTTTCTAGTAATCCATACTCTTACTTTAACCGAGGAGGCTCAGTCAATAATACATCTAGTAATTCAACCAACAACGCCTACAGTAATCCATATTCGTACTTTAACCGAGGTGGAAACGTAAGTGTATCTAACAATCCATATTCCTACCTCAATCAAGGTGGCTCAGTATACTCTAATCATAGTAACCCTTATTCTTATTTTAATTCTGGAGGTTCTGTTAATAATGTTTCCAACTCAAACATCCAAAAATTTAGCGGTGGAGGAAAAGTTAACGGTCCTGGGGGGATAGATAAAGTTGGACCCGTACTTCTCGATAAAGGTGAATATGTAATTAAAGCTTCTAGTGTTAATAAAGTTGAAAAGAAATACCCAGGATTCTTTGACAAGCTTAATTCATCTAAAATGAAAGACGGGGGTAAGGTTGGTGCTGAATCTGCAATTAATAATACAACTTCAAATATTGAAAACTCTAAGAGTTCTGACAATAATAGTGTAGTGGTAAATATCAACATATCTTCCAATGGATCAACTTCAGTTGATGGTGGCTCAGATGGTCAGCAAGCTTTTGCTTCAAAAATTAAAGATGCTGTTACTGGAATTATTTCTCAAGAGAAAAGGGTAGGAGGAATGCTTCGTGGAAAATAATGCCGTACTTAACTATGAGCAGCAATTTTATTTATCAGGAATATTATTGTCTGGCGTTACGGATATAAATGGTGGATATGCCATTAGCGAATCTCCAATCAATATTATAGGAAAAGGCTACTGCCATCCAGTTCGACAGGGCTCCCTAGTTGGTGAATTTAATATATCAAAATATTACATAGGTGAAGATCCATTATTAAACTACACAGGAGACCATCCAGTTAGTGGGAGCATAAATTTTCAAGACAAACAGTTCGGTTTCGAGGATGGATATCTTACTGAATATTCAATAAATGCAGGTATTGGCCAAATACCAACTTCTAGTGCGAGTATTGTCGTCTACGGAGACATGGGTTCTGGTATAGATGCTTCTGGTAACTCAGATCACCCAGATATCCAAATACCTAATCAAGGCTCGATATCAGTTAACTGTAATGGTTATGAAACCAATCGAGTGACAGACTTTTCATACAACTTAAGAATTAACCGAAACCCAATTTATAAAATAGGTTCACCATTCCCAGTTCAAGTAGATAGACAATTCCCTATTCAACAAGAAGCTTCTTTCTCTATAGATGTCAGCGACTACGAAGTTCGTAAATTGAGAGAATACCTCATATCACCTAAAGAGCATGATTTAACCATATCTCTAAACAACCCAATCTCTTCAACAGAAATACAATCTTTTACAATTCATAAAGCAAGATTACTATCTCATTCAATTCAATCTTCAAGTGACGATCTAATGACAGTTAATTTGACATATAACGGCTACATAAACAAGAGATGAAATTTTTACCTTACGAAGATGTTCCCCTAATTCTATATAAAGAAGGAAAAACTGAATTAGTTTTTGCTGAATCTGCATCTATTTCTGTAGCTCAACCACTAGCAGCGAATAAGCAGCTTGATGAAAACTTATTTCAAATATGTGAATATGGAGTAGGATTCAATATTGAATATCAACCTCAACTCTTTATAGCTGATCAATCTATACCAGTGACCTTAGGTCCTAGCGGTGGACCTCCTCAGCCATTATCTACTTCTATCTATAAGGTTGTTGAAGATACAAAGATTTCATTTCCTAACAATAAGAATTTATATTTCTCTAAATCAATTTGGCCTAATGGTAATAATTATGTTGTTGATGTCTATGCTAAAAGTGGAGGATGGGAATTAAGCACTGAAGAAGCCCAAAGCGGATACTTTGAAGGTCTCGCAGAATATAGTGCAAGCAATGGAATTAAAGGCTCTCTTGAGGTTAATTTTTATACTGATACTGGAAACTTATCTAGTTTTTTTAATGTTACTGGTTTATCAAATCCATTTCAATATCCACCTATTGATGAAGATCGTGTAGCTGGCTCTCTTGGTGATTTTGTTTTCCTGGAAGCTTATTTAACTAATTTCAGTTTCAGCTTATCACCCAATTCAATATCTCAAGCGTCTGCATCGTTTGATATTTATGGAGACTTAGTTAAGAGTGATTTACTTAAAAATTTTTGGACTAATGATATGGAAGATTATTATAAAAACAAGTCTATAGCTCATGGTCAATATAGTAACATAGTCGGATCTTCCTCGCTTGATTTAGAGAATCCCATTAGCTTTAGCTATAATATATCTGTTGATAGGTCTCCTAGATATGTTATCCCTACTGGAGACCTGCTGGATTCAACGGATGGAATACTTCCTAGTAGAGTTTCTAAAAAGTCGACCACAATAAACATGTCAATTGAAGGTGAAAACTTTGATCCAGAAATAACATTTGAAGGGAACTACCACGGAAGAGGAGTAAACTTAACTGCAAACATTTTTGATTTATCGTATCAAGAATCAAATTATAACTCAGCAGGCTTCATGCATAGCTTTACATGTAGCGGTATAATAACCTCAGAATCTTTAAGTGTAAGTTCTGATGGTTATTTAAATGGCTCTCTATCAGCTACTCAATCCGTAAAATAATGGAAATTAATCACACAGACACAACAGAAATAAACGAGCTCCCATCGTTTGGAAGTTCTGCTAAATTTTCCGCAATACTAGATTCAACTAATTTTGGAGATAACTGGTCATCTAGATCAATAAAAGGTATTAATGGTTTAAATATGACTTTAGACTTAAATTTTAATGAATTAACTGACCTTCAATCGCAAAACTTGATAAGCTTTTTTCAAAGCCAATTTTATTATGAAACACAAAATTACTCTAACGATGGAAGTTTTTCTAACAAAAGATTAACTCCATTTGATTATCAACCATTTTATCCTTATAAAAAAAATAAATTTACATGTTTAAATTTTAATCACAATAAATCTTATTTTAATGTTAACTCTGTATCTGCCTCACTGAATTGTATTGGAGCTAGTATTTTATCTAGTGTGGAGCCTAACGATCTTGAATTTTCAAACTTAAGTGCAACTTACGATTTTTCAGTTTTAAATATAATTAATTCAAACTTGACTTCTATTATTAATACATCAGAAAACAATACTATATATTTAGATCAATATAGTCATCTATTTGTACCTAATTCGTATGTTAATTACAGAGTTTTGAGTTTCCCTCATGTTATACTTCCTGGAGAGCAACATTCTATTGTTATAGAAGGGGGAGATGAACTCTCTGAATCAGATGATTTTACTGGTGGGATAACATACAATACTCAACTTAGAAATTCAATATATATTGATAAACCAAACCAATGTTCATCTTACCCTTATTTACCTAAATGTCATTTTCAGGGAGGTCTTAACCTTGAAACTGGTTTAGAACAAAGAGTTTTTGATTTTAGGCCAAGTAATGTGTTTTCTTTATCTCATTCACCAAAACACAAACAAAGTACGGTCAATGATTTTTATAAAAAATATTCAAAATACGGATTAAACCCAAGCTTAAATAATATAACATTAGAATTTAATACGCGTAAAAATATTGAGGCAAAAAAAATACTCTTGTTTCTTGAAAGTCATTTAGGCTACAAAAAGTTTGGGTTCAACTTTCAAAAAGATTATAATAACTTTGATTACACTCCATCTAACGCGACTTCATTAAATAAACCTGTATCTACATTTTTCTGCCCTGAATGGAATCATACTGTAGTCTATAAAGATAATCATACAATATCTGCAACATTTATTGAATGTTTATAATTTTTAATTATTATATAACATGGATCCTTCTATTTATAATGAAATACATAAGTTAGAACCTTCGACTTTAATTACTTTATATGAAATAGTATTAAAAGATCATGGTTCCAGTTATTATTTTCATGCCGGAGAAAACGGATTGAATACCGAAATAGTATATCAAGGCAACCCTTATTACTGTGTTCCAATAAAAGCTGATGGTTTTGACTCGACAGATTCTAGCCTGCCAAGGCCAACTGTCACGATAGATAATCATGACTCTTTTTTTAGCTTAAAAACTAAATTTTTTAAAGATTTTGTTGGTTTTACTTTTAAACGTACTAGAACTTTTTTGAAGTTTTTGCATGGAGACAACTTCCCAAATAATACCAACCCTTTTGGTACACCAACAGAAGTTTCATTTCCTGTTGAAAGATATATAATAAATAAAAAAGTCTTAGAAAATCAAAACGTAATACAGCTCGAGCTCGCCTCACCACTTGAGAAAGAGAATGCGTTTATTCCTAGCAGAAAAATAGTTTATAATACTTGCCAATGGAGATATAGAAGTGATATAGGGTGTGGCTACAATGGGCCTCCACAGACGGACGGGAAAGGTAATTTCGTTAACTATGATGGCGGTGATGTTAATGAGTACGATGCTAACACTAATTATAGTGCTGGCAACGCTGTAGTTGTAACTTCCCCACCTGACTCTCAAGATGTAGATAAATTTTTTGTTTGTCTAGAAGACAATACTCAAGGCAAAAACCCAGTTTTACATAAAGATAAATGGGTACTCGACACCTGCACCAAGAATGTAACTGGATGCAGGCTAAGGTTTGGAGCTGAGGAGAGAAATAATGGATTACCCTTTGGAGGATTTCCAGGGACTTGGGAATACTAAACCAATACACAAATCCTTTAAGTATGGATTAAGTTCCAAAGCTTCAGAGGTTTGTGGGGTTTTTGTATTCAATGAATCCTTCTACGATTATAATTTCATAGAGCTTGAAAATTTAAATTTAACTAATCCTAATAGCTTTAACATAAGTAACAAAGAATTCTATAAATATTATTTTGATAATAGAATTATAAGTTTATTTCACACACATATTATTGATAGTTCTGATCTTAGTGATATAGATAAAAGTATTTCAAATTCTTTAAATTTACCTTCTTATGTTTTTTCAATTAAATCGAAATCTAGCTGCTTATATTATCCTAAATCTTTTAAACCTAGACCATTAAAAAACAGAATATTCATACCCTTCTTTCAGGATTGTGTTTCTTATATAAAAGATTTTTATTTGTTAAACTTTAAAATTAATTTATCTGATCATATTTTCAATTGGGCTAGATCTTTAAATGGCAGTAATGATAGATTGTTAAATGAAATTGAAAATCTTTTTTTTGAAGTTAATATAAATGAAAAGAAATATGGAGATCTTATTGTTTTTTACCCCGATATATCACCGTATTACCACCTAGGAGTTGTAGATAAAAATCAAAGTTATTCCCACCATCCAATTACATCTATGCCATCAACTCAATTTTTTACCAATTCACTAGTAAATAAAGTGTATAAAATATATAGGTACAAGGAGCAATGAAAAAGTTTATATTACATGGAGACATGGCGAGTTATTTTTGTGAAAGCATCACATTAAATGTTAGCACAATGCGTGAAACTATTTCTGCTTTATGTTCTAATTTTCCAGGTTTCAAAAAATATTATATAGATAAAGTTTTATCTGGAGTCTCGTATGTTTTTGTTGACTCTCAAAAAAATGAACACGAGCAGTATTGCTTGGATCTACCCTTATTGGATGATGAGTATCATATAATGCCTTTAATAACTGGATCTTCTGGTGCTGGCGACTTCGCCACAGGTTTTGGTCAAAGTATGATTCTTGGTTACTTAATGTCAGTTTTTACTGATATGTTAGGCGATGGTATGTCTGACGATGGTACCCCTGAGTATGAAATCATCACAACGAATTCTTTTATTTACTCTCAGAATGAAAATGTCGTAGAGCAAGGATCTCCTGTTCCTGTGGTTTACGGTCAATTAAGGGTTGGTAGTAAAGTAATTCAGTCTAGTATACAAAATTACGATTATGACTATGATGCGGCTTCTATATATCCAGTCAAGCCAAAGGGTAATAATTTTACTAGAATTTTACACTTAACTCCTTCTGATTACAGTCATTCCGATCCAAAAAAAATATCTGACTTGAGAAACGGAACGATAGAGAAATTTGGTGCCTTAAATTTTAATGATCTAACAAAGAGGGTAGCTTCAGGCGGTTTAGCTTTTGCCGGAAATAAACAGAAGGTATTTACTCAGAATCAAGAGAATGAGCCGTTGAGTCAATTCTATGGAGGTGGAGGCACATCAAACGAACAGCATCACATAGGACCAGCAACAAACAGTAAGCCAGTAAAATCGAAACCTGATAGTAGCTGGTGGGATCATGGATCCCCACTAACTTATCGTCCATTTTTGTTTCCTCCTGCTGGTCAGAAAGATCATGAAATGCGCCCCCAAGGAGCAAGAGATTTATGTGTTGAGCGTCCAATTGTCAACAGCTCTCCAGTATCTTCTGAGCAAGATAAGTGTGATGCATGGCGATCCGCATCTCAACCCCTCAGAGTGGGCAACAGGGGGAGTTATCACAAACTAGAGTCCATAAGTATGAATAAATCTTTAGAGGTTCTATCTGAAGGTCCAATTATTGGATTAGCTAACCCAATCAATGGGTTTACTAGAGATAATGGTAAAGCGAACTTTCCATATGGGTCTGAAAGTATTAGCTATTCCGCTGGAAACATTTCTGTCGATACTATCAAGTATAATCCAAGCTCGGATACCCTCACTGCTCACGACGATACCAACTCTATACCAATCATTAGTGCCGGAGATGGTTATGTAAACTTCAGCGATCAAATCATACAAGCAAATAACGATGGAGTAAATAACTTTAAAGTGTATGTAGATAGGCCATCTAATGTATCCAATTTAACTATTGGAATAGTTAGATTTACAGATCCAGGAGACCCAGAAGGAATTACTAATGGCTCAAACAACTCAAACAACACTGATGACGTTCATTTTGTTTCTACAAATAGCTTATTTCTATTAAGTCAAGACGATGGAGAGTTACAACCAAATACGAACAACCTACCTGAAATCAATAGAAACTTGAACTCAATATATCTAGTAAATGAAAATACTGAAGAGGATGGAAACAAACCTGTATTTCAATTTAATTTACTAGACAGAGATAAAGAGTTACTAGGTACTAATTTTTCAATTGGAAACGGTTTAGGTCTTGAGGGTTTTGAGGTTCAAGTGAACCCAGAATCGAAAAATTTTGAGTACACAGCTAAACTTTCAGAATCTTCTTCGTTTGATAGGTCCTCAGAATCTAAGTGTTTAGATTTAATTAGGTATAAAGATGTTTTTGATTCAAATTTTGATACATTAATAAATAATGAATTTGCTAATAATACTAGCTCTCAAGTACCTCTTACAAATCTTGGTTGGGATAAAATGGCAAGAATATATTATGAGGGTGGGAGTGAACTTAATAACAATTTAAATCAATCAGTCACCATTACTCTAGCTACTGCTACCTGGACAACCAGAACTTCCTACTCCAATTTCAATGGGGGCACGTATCAAACATACTCTGGTACCGCTCAAGTAACAATTAGTTTGCGTGATTATGTTAGCCTCAACGATGTCACTATAATTAGCACGATTAATCCTAAAAATCCATGCGCAAATTATAATAGTACAGATTGCTACACTGCCTTTAATTACACTGGAGGTTATAGTAGCTTCCGGAACAGTACTTACGTAAAAAATGTTTCAAGTAAAAGAGTCAACATAACCGAGTTGATAAGAGTGGACTCAGGTTTTGCTAATAATTTATTTAATGCTTTAAATGCTAAAGTAGCCAATACACTAAAATATGTAGATTTCAATAGTCGAAGATACTTGAAGTTTGGAGTTGGATCAGGCTCCTCAACAGCTCCAGGGGGAAGAACTGGAGGACTGCCTACATACATAATAGACTCAAACAACAAACAACATTTTGATTCAGTTGAAATACTTTCTGATGGAGCTATATTAGATGATGATAGTGACACCCCGAAAGGGTTTTATTGTCCTTTTATTTTTCCAAGGGTAACTGTTTTTGTTATCAGGAAGGCTGTTTTTGTTACTGGATCACAAAATATTACCAGAAAATACGTTTGCCCGACCTACATAGATGCAGTTGCCAGCGTAACTTCTCGTGGTACAATAGAAAAACTTCATCTCCTGAAAACTCCAGATGCTCCAGTCTGGGATACAGAATTAAAGATGTGGACTCCAATTATGCCTCATGTTGGTAAGAATACTCCTCATGCAACGATTACGAGTAATGGTAATTCAATGTCTGTATGTCAAGATTATGGTATAATATGCGAAATTGATAAAAGCAATAATTCAGCTTCATTTAAATATGACGTAGATAAAGGGAAACTTAAAAATAGGTCTGATAGTACTAACGTACACACAAGCTGGGCTGGACACGTAAGGTATAATGAGTTAGCTCCAGGTTCACCCGAAAGTGTTCATGGAATGTTTTCCGAACAGGTGGATATCTCTAAATTTGGGGACGGTACATCTTTATCTAAATCCTTATCTCTTGATAACACAGAAGCAGAATGGTCTACTCCTGATAGGTACGCTAGTCTTTCTTTAGGTTTGGAAAAACTTAACTTGAGTAGCGGTTATAAAAAATCTTCAATATTAAACTCTATTAGTAATCTTAATTTTTCTTCTATTTTTACAGGCAGAATATCAAGTGTCAACTTAAGCGATCCAGGAATCGGCTATTCTTTAAAAAGTGGAAATGGTGATGGTCAAACTTTATCTTTTTTAATATACAATAAAACATATGGAGTTGAATCTATAAATATAGATGATAGTGGTTTGGGGTATAAGCCTAATGCGGAATTTTTTGTTCACGGATTTAGTAATTCAAAAGTCGACTCTTCTAATAACGGGTATGCATATATTTCGTTTAAGGGTAAATGTAAAGTTGATAGATTTGGATCTATAGAAACCATAACAGTACTAGATAAAGGTTTTGGCTTTAGCTCGCTAGCTTTATCTGAAGATTTTCTTTTTTGCACTGAAGATGAAACTATCTCTACTGAAACTTCTGCAATTACAAGAGGAGTACTACCTAGCGTTAATCCAACCAACAACATAAAAAACATAATAAATTTCCCCAAACGCTCACTTATTATTAAAGTGGATGATTCTCACTTAATTTTGCCTGGAATAGAAGGTAGTGTAGGTAAGTTTTTCGTAAAGCAAACAGGATTAGGTTTTAACTTTAATCAAATAATCACTAACGTATTTGAAAGCATATCTGGCTTTATTCCACCTTCATTTAGAATTACCGTATCAAACAATTCTTTATCATCAATAACCATTGAAGATCCAGGGTCTGGCTATTCGTCTAGCGATAATCAAATAAGAGTATCATTTTCTTCTCCCACCATTGCTCCCGTAACTGAAGATGATGTAGATGATGATCCTCAGGCTTGGGCTAGATCTATTTTCTTGAATGATACACCAATTAGAGATAAACATGATAGATTTAATTTTTCTAAATTTCATTTTGATATGCGAGTAGGCCATTATAAAAATGGAAACCTTGATAAATCTATTCCTGATAGTGTCCTTGCTCCGGAAGCTAGATCGCCCTTAATGAACAATGAATTTAAGTTACCTTCTCATACAAAAATAGTAAATTATCCTTTGTATGGACCAAGAAATCATGGAGAAAAAGATTATTATTATACGCACACCATAAAAAATCCAGAAGTTACATCTGTTACTGTAAGTTTACAAATTAATCAATTACATTATGTTTATGAAGGTGATGAAAGTGCGATGTATATTAATTTAATACCTTTAATAGCTGCAGGTCTTGGAATTATGGCGGGCAAAGCTTTAGCTGAAGGTATAGTTGCCGCCTTAGGACCTAGAGATCCTACGGTAGGTAAGCTTACAAGTACACAAGTACTTTCTCAAGGATTTCAAACGAATCCTTGCTCTGGCACAGGCATGAGCTGGCAGGGACGCGTAGTCAGCCCTGTAACAACGGGTAAAGTAACTATCCCGAAAGGCGAATTGGCAAAACAATACAAAATGGCTGCTTTTTATGGATCTTTATTTGGTGCGGTAGGAGGACTAGCTGCAACTTATGTGTTGAAATATCTTATTAAATGTAGTCAAGTCCCTTTTTTATGCTTCAAAGTTGGAGAGCTAATCAAAAATAGTGGAGAAATATGGCCCGCAAAAATAGCTCTAGCTATAGAGCATGGAGCAGAAGGAGATGATCTTAAATCGGACGCAGTAATTATTAGAGGTTGCGCCACAAACCCTTACGTTAAAGATATTATTATAGACATAGATCCACCAGAAGGAGATTCTAGTAATTTCAAAAATAGAATATTAAAAATATATAGACTAACAAGAGCAATGGATCCAGTTTCTGGAGGCTTGGTTGAGTCGAGATACTCTATAGATGCAAATGTTCACTCTGTTACTGAACATGTTGAGGGATTTTTCAGTTATCCCAACACAGCTCTTATTGGAACCCGAGTAAACTCTAAAGATTTTCCAAGTATACCCAAAAAAGAATATTTAATAAAAGGAAGAATTATAAGTGTTCCAAGCAATTACAATGAAGTTGATGGAACATATAGCGATTCTTGGGATGGTACATTTATTCAGCAGTGGACAAGTAATCCGGCTTGGGTAATTTACGATCTTTTAATTAATGAAAGATACGGATGTGGGAAATACGGAATTAAAGAGTCTGATGTAGACAAATGGTCTTTTTATACATTTGCTCAATTTTGCGATGAACGCATAGAAACCACAATCGATGGAGTTTTAAATAATGGGTCCCCGTATATGGAGCGTAGACACATGTGCAACTTATATATAGATTCAGAGAAAGAAGCATATGAATACATTAAAGACTTATTGAAAATATACAACTCAACAATAAATTTCTCTGGAGGCCAAATATACATCACAAAAGATTCTTCTATATCCGATTCTGGAGTAACGATGATTTTTAATCATACAAACATAACTGAAGAAGGGTTTTCGTACTCAACTACGCCTTCAACAAAAAGAATCACCGCAGCTTCAGTAGATTACCTTGATGAGAGAGATAATTATATGTTAAAAACTGAATACGTCGAAGACCAACAAGGAATCAGCGAACATGGATATTCTCACGCTAAAATGGCAGGAGTAGGAATCACTCGTAAAGGTGAAGCTCACAGATTATGCTGGAGTAAAATACTAACTAAACAGCTAGAAAAAGAGGTAATTCATTTTAAATCTGGATTACAATCTGCATACCTAAAAATAGGTGATGTGATAAATGTTTTAGATAACAATAAAATAGCAAAACATTCTGGAGGTAAAATTAAAAAAGTTTTAAGTAAAAAAAATCGTAATACGACCTCTATTTGTAATGTAGAGATAGATATACCTATTGAAGCTTTATCTGGAATCCAGAGTTTATTAGTAGAAGTTTCGACTAACTCCTCTATGGATTCAAATTATTTATCTTTTAACATTGTTGAATCAAGTGGTTTTCAATTAGGTTTATCGATAGCACAAAATTCAACATATTCAATTAATCCTGGTGCAACTTGGATGATTGAATCTAATGATTCTGATAAAATAAATCCAAAACCATTTAGAGTAAAACAAATCAAAGAAGTTGACAATATGCAGTTCGAGATTACCGCTGTTGAATATATCGAAGAAAAATATTCTCAAGTTGACTCAAGCACTAGCAGCTTAAATGGCTCTTACGATCAATCTAGAGAATACTCTGGTCATGAAATAATACTATAATGGCATTAGAACCTACAGGTTATTTAGATTTTAATTGGAGCCCTACTTCTGATGTGGATGGCTATAAAGTTAAATTGTATAAAAATAATTCTTATTATCAAACAGATTTAGTTTACTCAAATAATATAAGGGTGTCCGGATTGCTTGAAAATGACTCAGTTAGAGGTTTAGCTTACCCCTTTAAAGGAGATTCTACTTTTTCAAATTTTAATAATTTAGAAAGCAAAACAGTTTCAGTTTCTAAATTTGAAAATACTTTTTCTTTTAGTGGTTTTTTCATTAATGAATTTCCGATAACGTTGAGTCAAGAAGAAGATTTTTTATCTGGTCAATTTTACTATTCTGAACCTTCAAATACAATCGAATTACTTTTAATAAATCCAAGGTTTGGAGAAAGTGTGGTGAATTTTTATGAAGATCCATTTCTTGAAAGTATTAGTTATGATATTTACACAACAGGCAATAATCCATATTTGATTGAATCGAATCAAATTAATTCTCTATCTCATAGCAATATAAATACTGGAGATTACGGAAGAAATTATGTTGCTGAAATCTCAGTCAACGATTTTTTTGGTTCGGGTGTGACTGGCTATATTAGCTTCTTAAATAACCCCATCTCTATAACTTCTACATCTACTAGTTATGTAGAATCTGAGGATCAAGCAGTTCTTTCTGTATTTAATTCATATTCTTCAGAGTGCTATAGCCTTGACTATATTGTGTACGAAAATAATGACTGCACGGGAGAGTATTTTTTAAGTGGATCTACCGAATCTGTTGATAGTTACAGTATTACCTTACCCTCAGATTTTTCAGGAGCAATTAAATCTATACCCAATGATTGGTATGGTTCAGGTTATCATTACATCAATCAAGATATTAACTTTGCATCTTTAAGTGATTTTTCTCTATTTAATAACATCAAAAACACTTTCATTGGAGAAGGGGTGAGTTATTCAAGCTTTAATATATTGTCTAGTTACGAACAAAAACATTCTTATGGTAGTTATTTTACTTTATCAATTACATCTGAACCTACCCCTTCAATCTTGAGTTTAAGCTCGTCTGAATCAAGCCTGTCCAGCACTTCAAGTTTAAGCTCGTCTGAATCAAGCCTGTCCAGCACTTCAAGTTTAAGCTCTTCTGATAATACATCTGTTTACTTTGAGGGTCAATTTGACGACTTAACTTCTGGTTATTTATTTGATTTTTTTCCATTTATTGACCCAAATGGATCTGAATCTCAAAATTTTTATTGCCACATAAATCTATATCAAAGCGGTTCTAATATCCTGGAAGACAGTAAAACTTTATCAGGTTCACTCTTGACTCCATATTTTAATTCTTCTGGAATAGAATTTGATTATGAAAATGGCCTAACTACCTTACTTTTTGATTCAAATCCTAAACCAGATTATTCTGGTGTAGAGTTAATGATATCAGGCAAGAATGATTTATATTACCAGGTTTACTCTGGTCAAGATTATGAAGTTGAAGATCTTTATCCGCATTTAAAACTGAAGTTAGTAGATGCAACTAATTCTTATTTCATTTATGACGAAATTGAAATTACTGGTGCTGGCATGCTCCCGTCAATTTCTGTTTTAAATTCTGATTTTGTATCAGCTGATGGAATGAAAAATATCTTCATTGCTAATGATGATTCAACTGTTCCAGTAAATCAAGTAAGATCTTATGGTAGGTTTTCATTTATTGACACTTCTGTTGACTTAGACTCATTAAGTCAAGATTATATTAATGTCTTAGAGTTTAATGATTTTTTAAATTTTGAAGAAGACATTAAATATATAGGTAACAACGTTTCTGTTGGCCCGTCTGGTTTAACCAGGAATATAAATTATACAATTCCTAACTCCACATCTTCTTTTGAAAGCGGACTCCATTATATTCACAGGTTTGTTCCTGAAAATGGTTACGGCACTGGTAATGTTACTGAAGTTTTTCCTATAGAGTACCCACTTAATTCTTTTACTGAATACATGGATGGAAACCAACAATCTACAGATGAATCTATATCAAGTATTCAAGATAATTTTGCAACTGAAACTTATGTGAATACACATGTAAACACAAAAACTACAGCCACATCCAATCAATCGAATGATGGTTCTTCTGTTATTAATTTAAATACATCAAATTATAAAAACTTTATTATAGACAATCAAAACAACAGTAATTTAAATGTAAATTTCCAAAATGTTTCTGATTTATCGTTTGATACTTCTTTGTATGTTTTTAACTCAATGGACGTTAATTTAACTGTTACGATTAATGGCTTAAATCCCATTGATTCTAAAACGATAGGTTATTTTGCGAGTTCATCCACTACTTCAAGTTTAAGTTCATCCGAATCAAGTCTGTCCACTACTTCAAGTTTAAGTTCATCTGAATCAGTTGATTACAATTTCCTGAATGTCAATATGGCATTTCACTTGAATAATTGGTATGTAATTATTAATATAAACTAATAGATATATCACGACCATGAAAAAAGAACAACAAAAAGAATTTTTAAAAAATTTTTTAAATCCATCTAATGTTTTTAGTGAAGATAGCCAATTGACTGTTGCCAAAAATATACAAAACGATATAATGAACACCCTTGGTTCTGAATTTTCAATAAGTGATTCAGAAAAAGCTGAAGATATCAATATTGATTCATTTTTTTCTGTGTGCGAAGAAATGTCTACCGACCCAATTGAAGCGATTGAATCTTTTTTAAGTCTAGCGTGTAAAGATATTAAAAACTTCGATCTAAACGGCAAAGATGTTTCTTTAGAAGCTTTGCCAGATTTTTTTAAAAAAGCTAAAGAAAACTTCATAAAACAAAAAGAATCAGAAGATATTAATAATTTTTAAAGATTATTAAACCATATATTGCTCCTTGGTGTAATTATCGTTAATGAACATACTATTAACTGCATCCTTTAAAAATGGCTTATTCTGTAATGGTTTACAGCAAAATATAGTTTTTTTAGCTGAATTAATCGCAAGCATTGGAGCAAAACCAATTATTGTAATTGATCATAAAGCTTCTGAATGTAAGGACCCACCTCCCGATATTTCAATAATTGAAGAGTCTGAAATTTCAAATTATCAATACGACTTCATTTTACAGACAGGCTTTGTTCTTCAAAAACATATTGTTGATAATTTAAAAAACAAAAACCCTAGCTGTAAAAATATTCACATTCATTATGGCAATAGAATGCTTGCTGATATCGAGCAGTGTAAATGGGACAACATAGCTATTACTAATCATAAAGTTGACGAAATTTGGACATCTCCTCATTACGAAATAGCTATACCGTATTTTAAATCTTATTATAATACACAAAAAGTTTTTACACTACCATATATCTGGGACTCTAAATATCTAGATATGCATGAACGCATATTGAATCAAAACGGTCATTCTTGTAGGTATAACCCTAGTAGACCCAAGAATATAGCGATATTAGAGCCAAATTTAAATATGACAAAAATATGCCTTCCTTCTATTCTTATAGTTGAGGAAGCCTTAAGGACAGACTCAAATTTATTCGATAAACTTATAGTTTATTGCTCTGACTCAATACGTGATAAAAAATATTTCCGTTCGTGGATGTGGAATTTGAAATTACCCGCACAAGGTAAGGTTACTTTTTCTGGAAGGAAAACAGTTTCATCCGTATTTTCAAAAGAATGCAATGTTGTAGTCTCTCATCATTTGATGAACGCTTTAAATTATGTACATCTGGAAGCTTTGCATATGAACATACCTTTAGTTCACAACAGTGAATATATGAAAGATGTAGGTTATTATTATCCTGATTACGATACCCAAAAAGGAAAAAATAAACTAATTGAAGCTTTAACTTGTCATGACAACAACCTAGAGGAATACAGCAAAAAAGCGCAATTATTAACTTATCGATATTCTCCAAAAAATCCAGCAGTTATAGCTGAATATAAAAAATTGTTTGGTTTATGAAAATAGGAATAACCATAGATATGTCTGTTGCATTTTGGGCTAACGGAATGCAGCAAAATATAGTTTTTTTATATAGCTTGCTTAAGCGCATTCCTGGAAACGAATGTTTCTACATAACCCACAAAAAACCAGCTTATATTTTAAAGAAAAAACATCAAGGTATGATGCTTGATGATTTGATGAATGATGATAAATATTTGGATGTGTTAATTATTGCTGGTTTTGATTTGTTGCCTGAAATGTACGATAAACTTATTCAGCGTAATCCTAATTTAAAAATTATATTAGTTCATTTTGGAAATAAATTAATGGATGATATACATTATGGTATATGCAATTTAAGTGGAAAAAGAGAACCCATACAAAAACCGAAACACCTTCATCAAATATGGATATCTCCCCACCATGCTTTTGCTAAAGAATACATTAAATCTTACTATTCTCATGACGATGTACGTATTGCCCCTTACCTATGGGATCCATTTTTTTGTCAAGATAAAATAAAAGACTTAAAAGCAAAAAAATTATCACCCTTTTTTGATGTTAATAAAAATAAATCTGTCTGCATATTTGAGCCAAACATTTCTCATTTAAAAAACTCTATTGTTCCTACCATGATATGTGAACGCTTCGAAACCTTGCATCCTGATACTTTGCAACAAATTAGTGTTTTTAATACCGACAGATTGCGTGAATCTAAATACTTTTTTTCGTTAATGAAAAAACTTAAAATTGTGCAAAAAAAAGATTTTTGCTATTTCAATAATAGGTGGGGAGCTCTAGATGCGTTAAGTAAATTTGGCAGCATCATTGTCAGTCATCAAATGTATAACGAGTTAAACTACTCTCATTGCGAAGCATTATATCTAGGTATCCCGTTAATACATAACTCTCCAAGGTTTGAGGATTATGGATATTATTATCCTGAGTTTGATATTAAAATGGGAGCCAATCAATTAATGAATGCAATTATAAATCACCACCTTATTATTGATGATTATCGACGTGAGGCTAGAGGATTTTTATCTTCATTTAGTCCATATAACAAAAAAAATGTAAGTGAATACAATTATATGATCAATGAAGCTTAATGGTATATCAAGGTCTTTTTTTATTAACCTTCATCGACGTAAGGATAGGTTAGATCATATTTATAAAAACACACCGTTTTTTTGTGAAAGGTTTGAGGCTCTAGATGCTAAAAACTTAATCCTAAATCAGAACGTAAAGAATCTCTTCCCGGATACATATTACAAACTTACAAAATCTGAAATAGCATGTACCTTAAGTCATTACAATTTATGGAAAAAATTAATTTCAGATAAAGGGGCAAAGAATTATCTGATACTAGAAGACGACGTTGTATTCAATCAAGGCTTTGTCGAACACTGGAATGAAAAATGGAGTAAGAACATTCCTGATTTCCACTTAGCTTATGTCGGCGGTTGTCAACCTTGGAATAAACCTAGATACCATGAAGTCCTAAAACCTGAAAGTGAATATTTCAATAGTATTAAACGCAATAATCATTTTACTGATGGAGATCATTATTGGCACATGAATGCATCTTCATATATAGTTACCAAAGAAGCTGCATCATTAATGTGTCAATATGTAGAACAAAATGGATTTGATTGTGCTTTTGATGTTTTTATTATTAAACTTTTTTCTTGTAATAAATTATTCTCAACTCCTCAAAAAGTTTTACACCTTAATCCCTTAATGGCTCGTCAATTACATGAAGAGAAAGAAAATACAGGTGTTGATAAAAATTCTGACCTCAGATTCTCTAAAGATAGATTCAAGAAAGAAGAATGTATTAAATATAAATTAATATGGCAAGTTGACCCTAATGACGAACAACAAACCTATGAACGTGATTGGATACTAGAGTTATTTCAAGATATAGATTTTGAGGAAATTATTGATGGTAACTACTCTATTTTAGAGGATAACTCAATTATTATTTACACAGATATTTGGGAGGGGTCTAAAACGGATGATAGACAAAATAAATTATACTCCTATCTTGATCAAGCTTCTAAAAAACAAAATGTATCGATTGTTCATCTTGGTGACGAATATACTCAAGCTAGAACATCACACTACAAAAATTTTAAATTAGCCATAAGAACAACCTACAATGATTCAGTTAAGGATGTTCCTAACTTAATACAAATACCTCTTGGCTACAAACAAGGATTTCATGATTAGTAATATATATCAATGTATTTTTATACATGTCCCTAAAACGGCTGGAGAGAGCATTGAAACCGTTTTAATGGGACACCCTAACTGGGAGAAAGATGACCCAAAATACGAAGGTTTAAACCTACCCCAAGATAGCTGCCAAGGAGAAGATAAACACTATAAGATATCTCAATGGATAAATCATGACAAATTTGAGTCATATTTTAAATTTTCTATTGTTCGTAACCCTTGGGCTTCTGCATATTCTTTTTACAAATACCGAAAGAAACGTGATAATTTTTCACACACTTTTCCTGAATGGGTGAAGTGCATTAATCCTAAATTCTGGCATGAGTTTTTAGCTCCATTGCCTTATCTACTTCTGGGAGATAAGATTGGTGTAGATTTTGTTGGTAAATTTGAAAACCTTAATAAAGATTGGATTTATATATGTGAGAGATTATATATTAATACTTTAGATTTACCTCACAAAAATAATAGCGGAGTGTCTGATTATTATATCGATCATTACGATCAACGGTCTAAAGATATTGTATACCAACACTTAAAAAGAGATATTGAACATTTTAATTATAGTTTTGGCGAATGAAAACAATTTTTGACAAACCATATGTCTGGTCTTTTTTGGGGCAAGTAAAGGGCAAACCTACTCGCGAAAATATGCTCGCAGAACTAAAACAAGTTCGCGGCGAACATTTTATACATATCACAGAAAAATGGAATGACGCAAAACAAATAAATGTGCAAGAATATAAACAAATTTTGTCTGACAGCATTTTCGTTCCATGTCCTAGTGGCTGGGGTGGTAATAGAGGTTTAAAGGATTGCTTTCGCTTATATGAAGCCCTGGAGGCTGGCTCTATACCTATTGTTGAAAAAGATGATTTTGCATATTTTGATAAATTTTTCCCAGGCCACCCTCTTCTACAGATTCCTAGTGATTGGCTTGGTATCAGCAGTGATCTCAAATCTATACTAGAAGAACCTCAAAAACTACAAGAATACAACAACGAATTAATTAAATGGTGGTCAGATTATAAAACTAATTTAAAATTAAAAATTACTGAACAATTTCAAATTAAAAATAAAACAAATAAATTAGCTATCGTCATTCAGTCTTGTGACAATTATGATTTTTTGTGGGAAGGTTGGAATCATTATTTTTTAAAAAATTGGGACTTTTCTATTTCTGCTGAAATTTATTTTTGCACAGAAGATAAGGATTTTTCTTGTCAGGGTATTACTAATATAAAAACAGGGAAATGTGAAACTCATAACATTAATGGAGCATCTACATTTTCGAGTAGAATGAAAAATTCAATTCAGCAAATTGACGCAGATTACATACTGTATCTTCAGGAAGATATGTGGCCACACCAACCAATTGATAGTAAACTATTTAACGATGCGTTTCAATATTGCATTAATCAGGATTTAAATGTCTTGAATTTTGGTTATAAATTAGGTGCAAATAGAAAATTTAATATGAACAACGAAACATTTTCTATAGACGAATTTAAGCAATACACTAATACTTACATTGGCGACAAACAAGTCTACAATAGATTGTGTTCGGTCGATCATCTTAAAAGCTATAACCCTTTTTCCGTTACTCATCATAGTTGTTTTTTTAAAAAAGAGTTTTTACAAAAATATCTATGCATCGAGGGTGAAACTCCAATCGAAAACGAAGTTAAATCTAGCCACAGAATTTACAAAGACCATGTCAATCAAAATGCGAAAATTCAAGGCATTGATTATAAATGGTATGAACATGTATGTGAAGGTGGAAAATTAAATGAAATTGGTAAATCTCTTACATTTTCAAAAACTTGCTTTACCTCTATAGATAGAAATATTAATATACAAAATAAATGGGCAGTAATTTTACATAAATTAAAATCTGGCTGTAATGTATTCGCCGCGACTTCTAATCTTTATTCTGTTGACAAAAAACAAAAAATACAACAATACATTGATACCGATACAGATATCGCATTATGTGAACACAACTACAATGCTTGGGGTTGCAATATAGAAAGCTCACTATCCTCTGTATATATCTACATTAAACATTCGCCGCGAACTATCGCACTTATTGAAGCTTTGCGCTTTCAATTATCCAATATTCAAGAAGATGATAGATTCTTTAGCTACAAAGAACAGTATGCTGACTACGAGTTGCAGAAGCTTATAGAGTCCCAAGGTGACGGGCTAAAGATTAAAAAAATAAAAAACGATAAATTTGCTGTATCTGAAGAAATATATGGCAAAAATATAGAACACTACAAATCCAATCCTCCTGCATATATTAACTTTGATAGAAATGTATATACAGAAGAATTAAAGAAAGTATATTTTGATGCGAGCTCTAATACTTAATGATAGACCCTGGCATCACGAATGCTATATTCATATTATTGATTTTTGCATAGAATACAATATAGGAGTTGATATTTTAGAAGCTTATTCAGATTCTTTGGGTGTTAAAGAATTTTACTTAAATCATTTCAATGACAACATAAGGTATATCAAGGGAGTCAATAAATTAAAAGACAAATGTCTAGCTGATCCATTTAACGACATCAAATACGATAAAGTTTTTGTGGTTACTGATAACTTTATTAAAACTCAATTTTTGGATCACTTTAAAAGCTTAAAAACTAACTCAAGTGCTGACGATCAATTAATATTTATAAATCATTCTAATGAAATTAGAAATCGATTTTCTAATCATATTGATATAAGACATTTTCCAGGCAAAAATAATGATTATGCTTATTATTGTATCGACTTAATCTCAAAAGAAGAAAAGCAAGAAGTCTTATCACAAGAAAAACAAACCAATATATTAATATCAGCCAACCCAAATAATATTAATATTACCAAAGAAATACAAACCTTAAATAAAATTAACTCGAATGCTCATATTCATTGGGTGTCGCGCGATTTATCAAAACTAAAACAATTTAAATTCAATAACATATCTTACCATGAGTCATTGGATCAATTATCTTTTAATGAATTGTTAAAAAAATCACATTATGTTTATGTTCCAGAATACCAAAATAAAAACTATAGAACTGAATCAACGACTGGCATATTGAGCCCAGCTTATAGCTGCCTGTGTCAAACCATATGGGAAGGGAGAAATTACAACAAGCACTATAAACTATATTCTCCATTGGAATATTCTCAAGATTTAGAAATAGATCATAATCCAGACATTACTTTAGTAGCAAAGGAACGTGGCGAACTTTTATTTCATAGAAATAAGGTGTTTGCAAATTTTTTAAATAAATGAAGATTCTGATTATCAACGACAGACCATGGCACCATGAATGTTATATTCATATTTTAGATTTTTGTGTTTCTAATAATATTTTTGTTGAAATTATGGAGATGAAGCCAGATTGGGTCGGTATGAAAGATTTTTATGAAACTCAATTCTCTTCTCATGTTAAATATATTAAACATGTATTATTCAATAAGGATAGAGATTTTCTAGATAGATCTAGAAAACCTTATGATTTAATTTTCATGCCAACTGATTTTCCCTGCATGGAGAATTACTTACCTCATATTAAAAAAGGTAGTGACTTGGATAAAAAAATTATATTTATAGACCATGCTCCAGAGATTCGTAATCACTTATCTAACCATGTAGATATTAGATATTTTACAAATCAAAAGCAACATGCTTATACATGCATAAATCTAGTAGATTTAAATCAAAAAAAACTAGCCTTATCTAAAGAGAATAATTTAAATATATTTTTCTGTGCAAATCAAGGAAATATAGATAAAGAAAAAGAAATCTCAAGAATGTTATCTTTTGGTAAAAATGTTCATATATATTGGGCGACTAAAAATCCTGGGTTCAAAGGTTCAGAAGAATACAATTCTCAGCAGATTACTTTTTTAAAATCTTGCACTCAAAAAGAATTGCATGACACACTCTTAAAGTGTCATTATATTTATGTGCCTAATTACACACATAGAGACTATAAGAATACGGCAACAACAGGAATCCTAGGTTCAGCATTTAGTTGTTTATGCCAGACAATATTTCCTGACAGGAATTATAATCAAAGTTATAAACTTTATTCTCCTATTGAGTGGTCAAGTAATATTGAGCTTAATCATAATCCAAATATTGAATTGGTGGAAAAAGAACGGGCAGAACTGATAAATCATAGAAATAAAGTTTTTTCTAGCTTTTTACCTAAACTAAAGCATAAATTATATGCCACAACATTAAATTACAATCAACCAGAATTAACAGATAATATTTACAATCAATTATCTAAACCTCAACAAAAATGCAGTATAGATATTGAAATATTAGACAATGGATCAACAAAAGAAAAAGCTAAAAGTACCACTTTATTTTTATCTGAAAACTCATTCTTTGGCGGAGGTGTAGATGTTTTATTAAAAAAGTTCCTGGAAAGCGATAACGAATATTTTGCTGTTATTAATAATGATATATTGTTTCATGGCGATAGTTTTTTTGATCGCTTGATTGATGAAATGATTGAGCATGATTTATCTTTACATTCTCCCTCAATAATAAATTCAACAATTAGTCAATGTAGTTGGTCTCAAATGTGGAACTGGCATACTAAAACTGTTCGCACTGTAGATTTTATTGATTGGATGTTTCCTGTTATGCGTAGAGATTTAGCGGAACTTATCGTAGAGTTCCCAAAAGAACTGCATTTAGGTTGGGGCTTAGACTTTTATTCGGGCATAATAGCTCAAGAATACAACCTCCAAGTAGGTGTAAGTGATAATATAACAGTAAACCATTTAGTCAGTAATACTTTTAGAAGCGGTAATATCAAAATAACAGAAAACAAATTTTCAATTGATGCTGGAAATAATATGAATAAATATTTTTTGGGCTCTGAATATAAAAACCAATTTTTACAAATGCGTCAAAATAATTTTGTGGGTCTTTACAAGATATGAAAATAGCAGTTACAACATTATATACTCCAGAAATATCAGATTTCTCAGAAGAAGCTGTTAAGAATTTTAGAATGTATTGTGATTTACATGGTTATGATTTGTTTGTGTATGACGATACCATCAACGAAGGTTTACGTGGAAACTGGTGCAAACCAAAAGTCCTTTTAAATCATATTAAAGAGTATGATTATGTTGTGTGGCTGGATAGTGATATAGCTATATTAGATATCAATCGCAAGCTAGAAGATATTATTGAGCCATATCAAGATAAATTATTTATCGCTACAGACGATATGGGAGCATGGCATATAAATAACGGATTTATGATTTTTAAAAATACTAAGTATATACAAGATATGCTAAGTATTCTCTGGAAAATTCAATCTCAATTTACCTCTCGACGTCGCGGCGACCAAAAATTCTTTATTGATTTTCTTGAACAACTTAAATTTCCAAAAGAAAAATATCATTTATATCCACAAAGCGAAATTTGCGCACCCTTACTATTAAAAAACGATAAAAGTTTTTCTGTTCACATTATGGGTATTCATATTAATGATGTGCGTAAAAAATATATAGAGCATATAAACAACCAACACATAAAAAGACGACAAATAGATCTACCTACTAGAGAGCAACTTCCAAATAAATCCACATCTTCAAATAAAAACAAAAACGTCATTTATATAGTTAATGCTTATGACGAAGATAATAAAATTAAAACAAAACAAAAGCAATTTATTGAGTTAAAAGACGAATGGCATAAGTTCGTAGATGGAAGCAATGGAAAGTCTTGGATTGAATATATTTCTAATCAATTAATAAAAACTGAAATTCCTTCTGAAAAATATACTTGTTACAATCCTGGCAAAAAAATAGGAATAGTTTCTCTATACACCCAAGAAATATCTGATTATGCTATACATTCTGAAAATAGTATAAAATCTTATGCTGAAAAAAATGGCTATACATTTTATGTATATAGAGATTCTTTAAATTCCGACTTTCATCCAAATTGGTCTAAACCTAAAGCTTTATTAAACCATATAGACAATCACGAAACTATCGTATGGATGGACTCAGATACAATAATTTTTAATCCCCAAAAGAAATTTGAAGATATCTTGAATCGCTGCGTGCCAATGAAAAAAATTATCGCTTGCGAAGATATTGGCTCAAATAATCAAAAAATTAAAAAAGGATCTATGTTAAATAGCGGAGTTGTTATGTTTCGTAACCATAAATATTCCAAAAACATCATTCAGAAATGGATGAATTACGAGTGCGATAAATCTGGGCTTTATACGGGCGGCGGGGATCAAGAAGTATTATGTGAAATTCTAAAAAAATCTGATGGTTTTGGGTATAATAGAAAAATATTTCCAATGAGTGAGTTTAATACTGATCCAAGATTAATTACGGAGGATACATTTATCATGCATTTTATGGCTTACCCAAAACCATTAAAGTCAGTGTTTATGCGGTATTGGAGCTCAAAATAGTCAAAAAAAATTTCACAAAATAGATAATTAGCTGTATATAAAGATATGGCAAAGATATTCTCAACCGAGAAACTATCACTCAATGGGGACAAAATCCGTCTTGAGGCGTCGCAAAGCGGGGAGTTAAAAATTCTTGACTCCGGAAATAACGTTTTGCAAAGTAATAAAACTGTAGATTCTGATGTATCTAGTCTTGCGATCACCGATCAAAGGCATGATTCTGACGTATCAAGTTTGGCTAATACAGTCACAACTAATGATTCCGATCTATCTAGTCTTGCGATCACCGATCAAA
>ERZ1046876.396-NODE-396-length-34324-cov-12.494908_pt1 | contig 34324 bp, 35 predicted proteins | sample MGYA00383094_ERZ1046876 | MGnify/ENA primary metagenome ERZ1046876 (study PRJEB29581, sample SAMEA5548364) | metagenome | biome: marine; feature: coastal; material: water | depth 50 m | study: Short-term variability in the microbial, nano- and picoplankton...
TAGAAATTACTGGAAGTGTTGATCCTGTTGTGGTACCTCAACATTCTATGAGCTTACTACAAGAATTTGTGAAAAATAAGATTCAAGTCGATTTTTTCAATTACCCAATGCACCCTCATAACGTTAGAGGTGTTGATCGAGTTCATTTAATGAGAAAAGTATTGAATTATATAATTAACAACAATCAATAGCTATCGCTTTTTCTAAAGCAATAGCTTTTGGGTGTAAAATATTATTTTCTAAATGAACATGCAGATGTAAATCTTGTTCGAACTCCTGTAAATTAGCATATAAAGCCTTAAAAGTATTACAAGCCCCTTTTGGTGGGATATAGTTATTAGTCAAAACAGAGATGATTTTAAAAGTATCTCCAACGGTCTCATGTTCTTTCTCTAATACAGCTATTGGATTTTCTATGTTACCAACAGCGTTTTTAGTGAGCTGCTCTTTTCGAATTTTAGATAATAGTTTTATGTAAGGAAATAATATTACTTCTTCTTTCTTTAAATGAGCTAACAAATCTTCTGAAGCATTTTTTACCAGTTCGTTTATTTTAACGACTTCTTTATAATGATGTCCATGTACAGAAGCAACCTTCTCAGCAAATTGAAGTATAATAGGTAAGTTTTGCTCAACATAAGAATGATGCTTATGAATTATATGGTCTATTAAAAAATTTAAGTCCCAATTATTATAGTCATAATTACTGTTAGGGATTTCATTCACAACCGTCAATTCTCGCTTTAATAAAGCATAGTCTACTTTATGTTTATCGCAAGCTTTTTTTAATGATATTCCTCCTCCACAACAAAAATCAATTCCATGTTTTTTAAATATACTGGAGGTTTTAATGTTTTCAGAGACCAGTTGTGCTACCGTTCTATTTTCGTTAATTTCCATAATAATATTATTTATATTGCAAATATAAACATTAAAAGACTATTTTATCCTTTTTTAACGAAAATAAAAAGACCGTTTAAAATAACTCCCCATGTCTTTTATCCACAAACTATTTTGGGTTAAAAAGACGCTATTTAAACGGTCTTATATAATTGATAATTAGCTTATTTATTTCCCAACATCAAAAGTTCATTACAAACTACTTCGGTAGTATAGCGCTTTACTCCTTCTTTGTCATCCCAAGAACGAGTAGTTAATTTACCTTCTATAGCTACTTCTTTGCCCTTAGTAACATAATTTTCTATAATTTCAGCTACTTTACCCCAAGCAACTACATTATGCCATTGAGTATCAACTACTTTCTCTCCTTGTGGGTTTTTATAAGATTCGTTGGTGGCAATACTAAATTTTGCGAGTTTACTTCCAGAATCCAAATTAATAATTTCTGGATCATTGCCTAAGTTCCCAATTAACTGTACTTTGTTTCTTAACGTATTCATAAGATAAGGTTTTAATTATATTGAATGTCATTTGTTCGATTCAACAGGGCAAACATATTACCATCTCAAATGTTTAGTAGGTAGTTACATACTTACTTTCGTTTATAGTTATTTACAATCGTTTGTAGCCACTTGCATGAATATATTTCTTAGCTAATTTAAAATCAAATTTGACTCTGTTAATAACCTTTTTAATAACTCATTTTTAATAATTGTTTTTTATTATTATGGAGACATATCTTTATAAAGACAAATTAGTCTTTTTTTATTTATGTTTTATTTCGATTTTCAAGTAGTACTTCAAGAAGTACCGGGAGAGATTAGTCTTTGCTTTTCAATATCTGGCTGTAAACTTCAATGCAATGGATGTCATTCTCCGTTTCTTTGGAAAGAGAACAATGGAACAAAATTATCATTAGAGGCTTATTTCAACAAAATAATACAATATAAAGACCAAGCTACTTGTGTCCTTTTTATGGGTGGCGAATGGCATAAAAAAGAACTAATTACTATGCTTCAACTTGCAAATAAACACGGTTATAAAACTTGCCTTTATACTGGTGAAGAATTTATTTCTGACGAAATTAAAAAACATTTAACCTTCCTTAAAACCGGGAAATGGAAAAAGAAATTTGGGGGTCTTGAAAGTGAAAACACCAATCAATTATTTATCGAAGTAGCAAGCAATCAAAAACTAAATTATTTATTCAGTAAAAACTAAAATATATGATACGATTAACTTCCGAACAGGTTTCAAAAAAAATAGATTTCATAGACCATTATATAAATTCTTCAAATGCAGCAGACGGATCCAAGGTAGATGCCAATGCCAATGTTACCTCCAAAAACATTGCTACAATGGAAGCTGAATTGAATAAAGATATTAATATTCAGGTCAATAGAACTCTTATAAAAAGGCAGATTAACTTACTTTACGGAGAAGAACTCGCAAATGAATATACGCGTCAAATAGAGGCTCACGAAATATATGTCCATGATGAAACTTCTCTAAAACCTTATTGCGTTTCAATAAGCATGTATCCTTTTTTAATTGATGGTTTAACAAAGTTAGGAGGAGAAAGTAGGGCTCCAAAACACTTAGAAAGTTATTGTGGAGAATTTGTAAATCTCGTATTTGCGATAAGCTCTCAATTTGCAGGGGCCTTAGCAACGGTTGAATTTTTGATGTATTTTGATCATTTTGCTAAAATAGATTATGGAGAAAATTATCTAGAAATACACCCAGATTTAATAGCCAACCATTTACAGCATGTAGTCTATGCTATTAACCAGCCTGCTGCGGCTAGAGGGTATCAGTCGGTGTTTTGGAATATCTCTTTATATGATGAAAGTTATTTCAATAGTATGTTCGAAAATTTTGTTTTTCCAGACTCGATAAAACCACAATGGAATGATTTAAAAAAACTACAGATATTTTTCATGAAATGGTTTAATAAAGAGCGAACAAAAGCCGTACTCACTTTCCCGGTAGTTACTGCTGCGATGCTAGTAAAAGAAGGAAGACCTGTAGATCAAGATTTTGCTAATATGTGTGCGGAAGAATTAAGTGAAGGAAATTCATTTTTTATCTATCAGTCTGAGAGTGCTGACAGTTTAGCTTCGTGTTGTCGTTTACGCAACGAAATAAGCGATAATACCTTCAGCTACTCTTTAGGTGCTGGAGGGGTTGCAACAGGATCCATAAACGTAATAACTCTAAATATGAATCGCCTAATTCAAAATGGCGCGAATTTAAAAGAAGAAGTTCAAAAAGTACATAAATATCAGGTAGCTTATCGCAGACTAATTGAAGATTACGAAGCCAACGGTCTGCTTCCTGTTTATAAAGCTGGATACATAAGTTTAGACAAACAATTTTTAACCATTGGAATAAACGGCATGGTTGAAGCTGCAGAAAGTCAAGGAATTGATGTAGGAAATAACGATTCCTATAAAAAATTTATAAATACTTATTTAAAAATCATTTATGACGAAAATAAAGTCGCTAAAAAAAATTATGGCTATATGTTTAATACCGAATTTGTTCCTGCTGAAAATTTAGGTGTAAAAAATGCAAAATGGGATCGCTCGGATGGTTTATATGTACCTCGAGATTGTTATAATTCATATTTTTATGTCGTAGAGGACAAGAATATAAATTCATTAGACAAAATTATTTTACATGGTCAAGAGAATATAAAATATTTAGATGGTGGATCAGCACTACATCTTAACCTTGAAGAAACTCCAAATAAAAAAGGATTTTTAAACTTATTAAATGCTACTGCTAAAGCTGGATGTAATTATTTTTGTTTTAATATTAAAATAACTATATGTGATGATTGTAGTCATATCGATAAAAAAACACTTCAAAAATGTCCAAAATGCCAATCGATAAATGTAGATCATGCAACACGGGTAATTGGATATTTAAAAAGAGTTTCAAGCTTTAGCAGTAAACGTCAAATAGAGCACGATCTTAGGCATTATCATATAAAACCTCCCGCCAATATTTTACAAAAAAAGAGAGCTATTGCATTTTCAAAAAAAAATAACCAAAAAACTGATTTTGAAGTATCACTTTATTCAAAGCTCCCTCATGACAGTTAATAAAATTTATAAACAATTAAATAGATATCAAAAGTTAAATAAAAAAATTTTTGTTACTTCTTCTTTTCAAACGCATAGCATACCTCTATTGCATATCATAAGTAAATCAAAAGTTGATATTGACATATTATTTATTAATACCGGATTTCACTTTCCTGAAACAGTAACTTTTAAAGATGACATTAGTAATTTGTTAGATATCAATATCATTGATGTCCAATCTCAAGTTTCTAAAAATCAGCAATTGAATGAGGAAGGTCATTTTTATTATACATCAGATTCTGACTTGTGTTGTCTTTTAAATAAAACTCAACCTTTAGAGCCTTTTTTAATGCAATATGATATATGGATTTCTGGAGTACGAGCCAATCAAAGTGCAGTGAGAAATAAAATGAAAACAGAACAAGAAGCTCCTTTTCAAACAATGCGGTTTCATCCAATGTTAGATTGGAATCAAAAACAGATATACGAATACCGTCTAAAATATAATTTACCCGAGCACCCTTTAGATAAGTATGGTTACCAAAGTATTGGTTGCGCTCCTTGTACTCGAAAATTTGATATCAATGACGAACGAAATGCTCGATGGTTTGGGCAAAATAAAACAGAATGTGGATTGCATAAAGATTTAATAAAATGAATATTCTAATAACTGGTGGGGCAGGCTACATAGGAACTGAATTGGTATATATTTTAGAAAAAGAAATACTTATTAAATCCATTGTAATTTACGATGATTTTAGTCGCAACAACTATAATTTATTTTTAGGGAGATCTAAATTAAATTCAAGTAAAGTTCGTTTTGTTAAAGGGACTATTCTAGACTCACGGAAATTAAAAACTGAAATTGATAAAGCAGATGTAGTTTATCATTTAGCAGCAAAAGTAACAACTCCTTTTGCTGAACACAATCCTCATGAATTCGATCAAACTAACAATTGGGGTACTGCAGAATTAACGTATCTTATTGAAAACAGTAATGTGTCGAAGTTTATTTATTCAAGTAGTGTTTCTGTATATGGTGCTTCAGAAAAAGATGTTGATTTAACAACTAATCCAAATCCAAAAACGTTCTATGGAATTTCAAAACTAAATGCTGAAAAACACGTAGCTAGATTAAATAATAAAGCAATAGATGTTTTTACACTTCGTCTTGGAAATGTTTATGGTTATAGTAAAAGTATGCGTTTTGATTCGGTGATAAATAAATTTATGTTCGAAGCGAACTTTAGAAACCATATTCGAATATTTGGTGACGGAAATCAAATGCGATCTTTTATTCATATTGATCGATTGACTAATCATTTAAAAAAAATTGCAATTACTAATACTATAAAACCAGACGTTTATAATTTTGTAGAGAGTAGTTATAGTGTTAATGATATTGTAGCAACTCTAAAAGAAATATACCAAAATTTGGAACTTACTTATTTAACTCAAAATATAAAAATGCGTAGTTTAAAAGTGAAGTCAGATTCTCGAATTTCTGATTTGAATACATTTAAAGAAACTAATTTAAAAAATGATCTAACTGAATTTAAAACTTATTTTAGCTTTTAAATAAATCTCATTTTATGAAATCTTTCTTATTAATTATCTCTTTTGTCTTAATAATTTCTTGCAAACAAAAACCAGAAAAAGATCAAATTACAATTGAAGTTCAGCAAGAAACAACTGATGTTATAGAACCCGAAGAATCTCATGAAAATATCGATGGTACTGTCTCCTTAAACAATGGTGAGCTTTGGTTGGCTAACCCTGAAACTACAGAAGGAATTCAAAAAATGAAAAAAAGAATGAGTCTTTTTAATAATTCCGAAAACTTAGAAGCATATGTAATTTTAAAAGCTGGTTTGGAGGAAGATTTTACCGAATTATTTGAAAAATGTACCATGAAAGGAGAAGCGCACAATCAATTACACAATTATCTTTTCCCTTTTTTAGATTTATTTGATGGTTTAGAGACTTCAGATTTAGTAGTTTGTAAGAAAAGTTTTTCTGAGTTAAATATTCACTTAAACGAATACTCAAACTATTTTAAATCTTAAAATTGATAACTAACAGCTGCAATAAAATTAATTCCTGCTGCTGTTATTCCCGAAGAGTACGTACGATACCTTTGATTGGTAACATTCTCTAAAGTAGCATTTACTTGTAATGCTTTTGTAAATTGATATTGAGCTCCAAAATTTAATGTATACCAGGAAGGTGAGTATGGATTTCCATTTTCATCTAAAGCATATAAAAAAGCCTTGTTTTGCTCTTCTGGGGCAAGATCCTCATAATCAAATTGACCATTGTACACGGTATATGCATCCAATTTTAATTTTTTACATTTCCAAACTAAATGGGCATTACCAAATTGTGGAGCAACATGCCTAACAGCCACTTTACTTCCATCTTCTTCAACTTGATGACCTCCAGTATAATTATATTGAGAAGTGAACTGAATATTCTTCGTTAAATTTACTTCAATTCCTGCTTCAAAACCGTAAATCTGTGCTTCTCCTCCATTCTGTATGGCTTGAATATTACTTAATTCTCCTTGATAAAAAATCTCTGTTTGGCCGTTTATGTTATAGTCTCTTCTTACTAAGGCATCTTCTAAAAAAGTTAAATAACCTGCAACATCAATACGGGTTTTATTCCCAAGTTTTAGGACAGCCCCTAATTCTCCATTGTACGCATATTCTGGTTTTAAATCTGGATTTGGCAACACCACAGAGCCTGGTTCACTATCAAATATTTTTCCCACATCATCAATATTAGGTGCTCTAAAGGCCGTTGACAGATTAAATCTCCAACCTAAAATTTCGCTTGCTTGCCAGTTAAACCCAATACTTCCAGTCAATGCACCAGTATTAATATCTGATTCTATAAATGGAAAATCGTAAAAAGGATTGTCGTAGTTAGCATAAAGTAAAATATGGTTATATCGCAGTCCTACTTGAATAGAGAGATTCGCAGCTACTTTGGATTGCAAACTTACATAGGCTGCCATAGACTGCCAAGTAGCGTCATCTGGATAACGAGGAGATGTTTCTGAGACAGTTCCAGTATCGCCGTTGGTTTGTTTTCCGTCAGAATTTACTTTGTTGTATACATATTCTAATCCGTAGAATAATTTACTTTTTCCAAACTTTTTAATGAAATCTAGTGCTGAAGTATAGGCGTTTACTTTCTCTTTTGTCTCATACAAAATTTCATCTCCAAAATCCCGATCTCTTCTTCCTTCCTTAAAATTTTGATAGGATAAGGTTAGGATACTCTTATCAAAAAAAGAAGTTTCTTTATGTGTGATTCTTAAATTGCTATTTATCCATTCTTGTGGAGTATAATCCCATACAGCACTCTTGAGCTGGCCCTCTTTCTTTCGTATCAAACGATCATATCTAGGGTAATCACTGGTAGTCGTAAAAAACAATCCCAAATTAAAATCCCAGTTTTCAGAAGGCATAAATCGAATCTTCTGCATCGCGTTTATTTGCTTATAACCTGTAGAAACTTGCTTTCTAGGGTCTTTATTAGCGACTATTACATCTTCTCCATTTATAGTTGTCACATATTCAGGTCTTAAATAATCATCTGGTCCATATTTTCCCATTACTAAATCACCAAAATCGGTGTAGGATACACTGCTCAAAAATGCCCACTCGTCTAGACCTATATTTAAATCGATATGAGCTGTTTTTTCAGAACTAGCGGTAGCGTATCTTGTTGTAAAGTTTCCTGAAAAAGAAGCCCCTTCTTTAAAAGAAAACTTCGCATTTTTTGTGTAAAAATTCATTACGCCACCTATAGCATCACTTCCATAAACAACTGATCCTGGGCCTAAAATAATTTCGGTACGCTCAATCGAAAATGGATCAATTGAAATTACATTTTGAACATTTCCTGCTCTGAATATTGCATTATTAAATCGAGTACCATCTACAGCTATAAGTAATCTATTAGTTGAAAAACCACGTATAATGGGGCTACCTCCTCCTAATTGACTCTTTTGTATAAATACATTGCCACTTCTTTCTAATAAGTCAGCAGATGTTTGAGGGTTTGTAAATAAAACATCTTTACTAGTGATACTAGAAATTTTTTGAGGAATCTCTCTTTTATTTTGTTCAAATTTTGAAACAGACAACACCACTTCGTCGAGAGCACTCGAATCTGCACTAAGAATGATCATGCCCCCACCTAAAATAATTTCGTTTTTTGTTAGGATTCGGTTGATATGAGAAATGTGTTGGAATGTAATCTTATCATTTTCTGAAAATTTTATAATATCTATATATCCATCTATATCTGTTATTCCTGTAGTTAATTTAGAAGTATTGAATACAGCAACTCCTGAAAGAGGTTTATTTGTCTCTTCATCTAAAACTTGAACGATTTGAGCTTGAATGGTTGAAGAAAAAATAAGAAGAAATATAATGGGGTATAGCAGTTTCATACTTATTCGAATATCTGATTTAAGACTACTAATGACTTGGGTTTTTTAAAGCCGTGCAAATGTAATTGATAATATTGCAAAAGCAAAGCCAATAAGTCCGAACGTTGATTTTTTGTGAGTTTTATATCATTAGATTTATCAAAATCTATGCCGAAAAACTCTTTTAATTTGGTTGTTCGTTGGCTTCTTTCGGAATATTTGCCCGTATTAAAATCTTGAAACACTCCTTCCATTAGATTAAAATATGGTTTTTGTTCGGTATCTGTATCTGGATAAAATCCTAAGTACATGCTTAATTTTAATAAAAAAAGAATATGGAAATTGGAGGTTCTAGCCGACTGATCCAACCACAACAGGGATTCTTTTATAAAACCGAACAACTGGGCGTCTTCAGCCTCCTCATTAATAGTATTTGCTAGTATTTCAGCAATAAAAATAGTCATACTCGTCTTTACAATTTGAGTATGTAAAGTTTGGTAAGAATGATAAACTTTTGCTTCTTTAATTCTCTCTAAGCTTCCTTTATTTTTATGAGAAGCCTCTATTTCTAATATCGTTAAGGGTTGAAATAAGGAAACTTTTAATTTTCCTTTCTTTGATTTTAATATATTTCTAAGTAAATAACTTTTGAGACCAGAGGAGGCTGTAAAACATTTTACTATTAAATCGGAATCTCCAAATTTTAAGGAGGATAATACAATAGCTTTTGTTGCAACAACCATTATCTTATAATCATGATTTTAGCCACTTTAGTTTGTAAATTATCGTCCGATGTTATGAGAATTAAGTAGACTCCAGAGGCGACTTTATATTTACCAAAAGCGGTAGTGTCCCATTGGACACTCCCTCCCTCAGAGGTTGTTTCAAACACTAAATTCCCAGTAATATCTGTTATTTTTACATTTGCTTTTGCTGTTAATCCCTCAATGGTCACATTGCCGGTGAAATTTGGTCTGACTGGATTTGGAAAAGCATACACATTCTCTAGGTCATCTCGAGCAGCTGTTGAAGTTCCGTTGAAAGCAACCAACCCATCGTTAGTTGCAAAATAAACTTTGCCATTTGAGTCATCGATTGCAATATCTAATACGTTATCTGAAGGTAAAGGAGAATTATCCGAAGTAAAACGCAACAGGGTTTCTTGACCATTTGATGACAAATAAAATACCCCTGACGTAGCAGTTGAAATCCATTTGTTATTTGAGCCATCTACTTCTATATCAGTAATTGATTGTAAAAACAATAACTCTTGAGGAACGCCATCTTCTAAGATAATAATTGGCTGAGCATCTGTTTCTGAACCCGATTCAAAAAAACTTCCAACGCTGTAAAGTACACGAAGTCCCTTTCTAGTCCCTATCCACAACCTATTTTGGTTATCAAAAACAAGTGCTTTAATGTCTGTTGTAGGAAGATTACCGCTTCCAAGTCCTTCTCCAATTTTGTTAAATTGATTGGTAGTAGGATTGTATCCAATCAATCCATTTTCTACAGCTCCAAAAAACACATATCCTGTTCGACTTACTGCTACTTTACTCAATGCTAACTCACTTTCAGCATCAATGATATTAGAAATATCAATGGTTTGAAATTGACCGTCGGGAGTTAGCTTTAAAAGACCGTTATCGATTTTTGATTGGACAAACCAAAGATTCTGTTCTCTATCAAAATCAGCTCCATAAACCCTAATTCCCTCATCTTCATTTTCTAATGCAATATCCATCGGACTATTGGTTTCGTTATACAGGGTAGAGGGCTCCTGACCATTTAATTTCAGTAGCCCTTTTTGATACGAACTCATATAAGTGACAAACGGATTCTCTGGATTAATTTTTACATAAACCAAATCATTTACATCGTTAACTCCTAATTGATCAATAAGCGAATCGTATTTAATATTTTTCCAGGCTTCATTTTTAAAATTGCTAATTCCCTTTCTTGTTAAGGGAAAGGGGTTAAACGTTAAATCTACATCTCCATAGGAAACCCATAATTGCCCCGGTGAAGCATCAATAGAAAAAGGTTGATTATAAAGAGGACCCGCAGGTAGGACTTGTAAAGCTTCCTGAGGTGATTCAGGAACTACTAACATTCCTAGAGTAGAAGTTCCTAAATAAAATATATTATTAAAATAAAATCCCGATTGTAAAGTGTAATCGTAACCCATTAAATTATTTACTTCAGCTAATAAGTTATATCCTTCCTCAAAAGCTTGAATCGAATTTTCTGTTGTAATGGTTAATATATTAGATTGGACTCCAAAATCAATAACACTAGACGAGAAACTATCGATTTCTATAAATCCTAAATCAGAGTCTTGTTTAAATAAAATATTCGTGTTATTTAATGCATAAAGCTCGGTTCCTAATGTTTGTATCCCCTTGTATCCTCCTAATGAACTTGTAGTCCATTGTTGATAATCAATAATGTTTTCGTCGTTAACTAATGCGCTTTTTATTCCGTTATTGGAAGTGGAAGCGTAAATTAAATCTCCTAAAACCGTAGTTTGTGTAACAGCTATCTGCCCCCCTAAATTCCCTATATAGTAGGTGTCTCCAAACTCTAAAGCGCCCATATTATAGACAGAAATACCATAGCCCGTTGAAATATAAAGCTTATCATTGTATTCGTAAAAATGATTTATTTGTTTACTATCTGGAGGAATCGTGAGTTTTTCTCGTATGTCAACTACTTTTAAAATATTTTCATTTCCATCGATCACAATTTCTATTAAACCATTTTTATAACCTACCACATAAAGCCCATAATTTTCACTGTAATATGCTGTTGTTATTTCCTTACCTGAAAGGCCATTTATTGTTGAAATCGTTTCGGTTTCCTGAGTGGATAAATCGTAGATAAATATCGAATTTTCCGCAGCAGCATAAATTTTATCATTCCCTTGAGAAATACTTTTTAAAGATGCATAGGAGAAATATCCCGTCCAGTTATTCTCAAAATTTTGCGCCTGCAAAAAAAAGACCTGCATCACTGCTATAATACTTGCTATTTGCTTCATATATAGATTTGTTCTATCAGTATAACACGCTAAAATACTATTTATTTTAAATTAGATTTAAAAAGAAAAAGGTTGCCTTAAATTGGCAACCTTCCCCATATAAAAAATAGCGTGTGTTAAACTACACCTTGAGCAATCATTGCATCTGCCAACTTAACAAAACCAGCAATATTTGCACCTTTTACGTAATCTACATATCCGGTTTCGTCTTTACCGTATTTTACACAGGCGTCATGAATATCGTTCATGATCGTGTGTAATTTAGTATCTACTTCTTCTGAAGTCCAACTTAAGCGAAGTGAGTTTTGAGACATTTCTAGGCCAGAAGTAGCAACACCTCCTGCGTTAGATGCTTTCCCAGGTGAAAATAAAATTTTAGTAGTAGTAAAAACCTCAATTGCTTCAGGGGTACAAGGCATGTTAGCTCCTTCACCAACACAGAAACAACCATTATCGACTAATCGCTGAGCTTCTTCTTTATTTACTTCATTTTGTGTTGCACAAGGCAAAGCAATATCACATTTTACATTCCATGGTCGTTCACCGGCAATATACTCTGCAGTTGGATATTGACTTACATATTCACTGATTCGGCCACGTTTTATATTTTTCAAGTTCATTACATAGGCTAATTTTTCTTCATTTAACCCTTCTGAATCATATATGTAACCACCCGAATCAGATAATGTAACAACTTTGCCGCCTAATTGCATTGTTTTCTCTGCTGCATATTGGGCAACATTTCCTGATCCAGAAATAGCGACTGTTTTCCCTTCAAAAGAATCTCCTCTTGTGGCTAACATGTTTTTTGCAAAGTAAACATTTCCGTACCCTGTTGCCTCTGGGCGAATTAACGACCCCCCGTAAGAAAGACCTTTCCCCGTTAAAACACCTGTAAACTCGTTTTTAAGTCGTTTATATTGGCCAAACAAAAATCCTATTTCTCTACCTCCAACGCCAATGTCTCCAGCAGGAACGTCTGTATTTGGCCCAATATGTCTAGATAGTTCTGTCATAAAACTTTGACAAAAACGCATGACCTCAGCATTTGTTTTCCCTTTGGGATTGAAATCTGAACCTCCTTTTCCACCTCCCATTGGAAGCGTCGTTAAACTATTTTTAAAGACCTGTTCAAAACCTAGAAACTTTAAAATACTCAGATTTACCGTTGGATGAAAACGCAATCCACCTTTGTAGGGTCCTATAGATGAGTTAAACTCGACTCTGTATCCTCTATTTACTTGAATTTCTCCACTGTCATCAGTCCAAGGTACTCTGAACATTAAAACTCTTTCTGGCTCTGCCATTCGTTCTAATAATTTAATTCCTTGATACTCTTTATTTTCCTCTATAAAAGGAATAATTACTTCAGCAACTTCAGTAACAGCCTGTAAAAATTCAGGCTCATTCGGATTCATTTTTTCAACTTTTGAAATGAACTCTTTTATGCTATTATTCATAAAATTTAATTTATTGAAACAGTTAGTATTATTTTTTTGCAAATATAAGCCTTATCTAAAAATTGCCCCATATTTTTTAAAAATAAAAGAACTATCCTAATTTTAAAAAACATACTAATATCGTATAATAATTAACCTATTGCCTGACGTAAATCTTCTATTAAATCATCTTTATCTTCAATCCCAACACTCAATCTAATTAAAGAATCAACAATGCCTGTCTTTTCTCTCTCTTCTTTTGGAATGCTCGCATGAGTCATACTTGCTGGATGACCCGATAAACTTTCTACACCTCCTAAACTTTCTGCAAGTGTGAATATTTTTAAATTTTCAACTATTTTTTTTGCCTGATCGTAGCTGTCCCCTTTTGTAGTAAATGATATCATACCTCCAAAATCTTTCATTTGAGACTTAGCAACCTCGTGGTTGGTATGATGTTTAAGCCCTGGCCAGTATACCTTTTCAATTTTCGGATGACTCTCAAGATATTCAGCAACGGCTCTTCCGTTGATGCAATGACGCTCCATTCTAACATGTAACGTCTTTATTCCTCGAAGTAATAAAAAACTATCTTGAGGCCCACAAACTGCACCACTTGAATTTTGAATAAAATAAAGGCGATCCGCCAATTCTTTTTTCTTAACAACCAAAGCTCCCATTATAACATCACTATGCCCTCCTAAATATTTTGTAGCACTGTGCATCACAATATCGGCACCTAATTCAAGAGGTTGTTGTAGATAGGGTGTTGCAAAGGTATTGTCTACACCTAATAAAATTTGATGTTTTTTTGCAATACTTGCAGCTTTTTTGATATCAATAATATTTAACATCGGGTTAGTTGGAGTCTCTACCCAAATTAATTTTGTGTTTTTAGTCACAAATGTTTCTATGTTTTCAGCATTTTTCATTCCTATAAAATGAAATTTAATTCCAAAATTTGCGTAAATCTGAGAAAACAGTCTATATGATCCACCATACAAATCGTTTGTTGAAATAACCTCATCTCCGGGACGAAGTAATTTTAACACCGCATCTATTGCAGCTAATCCGCTAGCAAATGCCAAACCATAGTTGCCGTTTTCTAAACTGGCAAAACTCTTTTCTAAAGCAGAACGAGTTGGATTATGGGTTCTTGAATATTCATAACCTTTATGCCCTCCTGGAGTACTTTGAGCATAGGTTGAAGTTTGATATATAGGTGGCATTACGGCTCCATAAGCCTTGTCGTGTTCTTGGCCTCCGTGTATAGTTTTGGTATTGAATTTCATATAAAATTATTTAGAAAGCGAAAATAATCATTTTTAAAATTATATTAAAAAAAACAGCAAATAGTATCAAGGCTCAAAAAAGTATATATATTTACTTTTTATGTTGTTGTAACTCACTAAAAATCGAAATAGATTAAAAAAAATTATTATAAACTATGAAAAAAGTATTCTACCTTTCGACTTGCGACAGTAATAAGAGAATTTTAAAAGAATTAAACTTATCTAGCAAATTCATCAAACAAGATATAAAGATCGAGCCTATAAGTAAAAAAGAACTCGAAAGATTATATGAATTTACAAATAGTTATGAGGAGCTGGTAAATAAACGTTCACGATTGTACATTAATAGAAAATTGAAAAGTAAAAAATTAAAAGAAGTAGATTTTAAAAATTTAATATTAGAACATTATACTTTTTTGAAACGACCTGTTTTAATAAATGATGATCAAATTTTTATCGGAAATAGTAAAAAAATAGTTGCAGCTGCACTAGAATCTTTATTGTAAAATTTTAGTTATTTTTGACAACTAAAAATTATCATGACTAAGTCATTACTTACTGTATTTTTTTTAATGGGATTTTATAGCTTTTCTCAAAACGATTCTATAAAATTTAAAAACAATGATGTTCTTGTAGGTGAAATTAAAACACTGTTAAATGGCACCTTAACTATGAAAACATCCTACAGTGATAAGGATTTTAAGATTGAGTTTAAGGAAGTTTCTGAAATTTACCTCAACCAAACTTTTGTAATATTGTTATTGAATGGTGAGCATTATCTTGGCACAGCAAAAACGACTAAGACCAATATTTTAGAAATAAAAGATACTAAAGGATTTGTTTTTGAAACAAATCTCGAAAACCTTTCGCAGGTTAAAGAATCCGGAACAAAATTTTGGAGCAGGTTTAAAGGAAATATAGATTTAGGTTTTAATTTAGCTAAAGCAAACAACGCAGTTCAGTTTAACCTAAATAGTGCCCTTATGTATGTTGGTAAAAAATGGAACTTTAATGCTAGTTATGGCAATACCATTAACAACCAAGATGAAGTAGATATCACAAAAAGGATACAGGGAGACTTAGATGCACAACGATTTTTTGTTAATGATTATTTTGGAATTGCTCAAGTTTCATTTTTATCAAACACAGAGCAAGCCCTAAAAGGAAGAACGACGAGCCTGTTGGGAATTGGGAAATATATTGTGCGAACCAATAAACTTTATCTAGGACTAAGAACAGGATTAAACTATAATATTGAAACCTATTTTGATCCTACAGTAGACAAAAACTCAACGGAGGTAAACCTTGGAGCAGGATTAAATATGTTTGACTTTAATGACTTTTACCTAAGCACTGATGTCATTGGCTATTATAGTTTAACCGAAAGTGATCGTTTTAGATTTGATTACAATATCAATCTAAAATATGATATGCCTTGGGATTTTTATATAAAATTTGATTTTTCATTAAATTACGATAATCAACCAGCAGATACAGGTAGTGAATTTGATTATGTGTTCAATAGTGGTTTTGGCTGGGAGTTAAAATAAATAAATCCCCCTATGAATCAACGAAACCTTGCCTTTCTTGCAGCAACTGCTACCAGTGTTATTTACGGCATCAACCATACAATCGCAAAAGATTTAATGCCATATGTAATTGAACCTTATGGGTTTATTTTTTTACGTATAAGTGGAGCTGCTGCTCTTTTTTGGCTATTTAGCATAGGGTTTCGTAATGAAAAAATAGAAAAGTCTGACATGTTGCGTTTTGTAGCTTGTGGATTGTTTGGAATGACAATCAATATGCTGATGTTCTTCAAAGGATTGAGCCTTTCAACGCCAATAAATAGTTCAGTGGTAATAACGCTAGTTCCTGTTATATTACTTATACTGTCGGCGGTTTTTTTAAAAGAAAAGATCACTTGGCGTAAATATGTAGGTATTGGATTAGGGCTTTTAGGAGCGTTAGCCTTAATATTTTTTGGGATAAAGAAACAAAACAACGCGCCAAATATTCCTTTAGGAAACATCTTGTTTTTAATTAACGCTACATCATACTCCATATATTTAATAATTGTTAAACCTCTTGTTAAAAAATATCATTCTATCACCTTAATGAAATGGTTTTTTTTAATAGCTTTTGTGATTAATTTCCCTGTCGGATTTAACGAATTTGCTGCAGTTCATTGGCAAGGGTTACCTTTACTTATTGTTGGAAAGTTGGCATTTGTAGTAATTGGCACTACTTTTTTTACCTATCTTTTCAATATATATGCTCTAAAACAACTACAACCTTCGACTATAGGAGCATTTATATATTTACAACCGGTTATCGCAGTTATTTTCGCTGTAATGATGGAAGCTGATTCTTTAAATCCGCTCCGGATAGGTTCAGCAATATTAATTTTTGTAGGCGTATTTTTATCAACCCGAAAACCTAAAATTGCTTAACTAAGTTTTGAGGAAATTGATTGAATTTTCTAGTGTCTTCCTTTGTTAGAATTTTAAAATCTGCTGTTGTTTCTAAATCATCTAATATTGAAAATAGCTTTTCAGGTAAGTCTCGTAACTTTCTAGTTTGAAGATCAATCCAACCTCCCATCATATTACAACGTGCCATGTTTTTCCCCTCATGATTGTAAAAATTATGCTGAAATTCAAAATACATTCCATTTTTAGAAATCCCTTTCAATTGAAGAGACACACGAATTGGTTCTCCTGGAAAAATCTCTTTAAAATAAAACATATGTTCATAAAAAACTACAGGCCCAATGTCATTTTTTACCATGTTCTGTTGCCCAAAACCGTTTTCCATCATGTAACTCAAACGCGTATGACTCATAAAGTTAATATAGCTACTATTGGCTAAGTGACGATTTGCGTCTAAATCGCTCCATCGAACTTCAAATTCTTTTGAATACATCTTTTTTTTTCAAAAATAAAATTCTTTTTTGAAGTATGAAGCGTATTTTTTTTACTTTGCTAAAAAAAATGCCGATTGTAAATAGTATTTATACGCCTTCTTTTTTTTATAAGAACGGACATTTTTCAACGATATACTCAGCAAAACTAAGAGTCCCTCCTGGTTTAGTTCAGGAAAGAGAACGGATAATTTTACCTGACAATGATTTTATTGATATTGATTGGTCTTTTACCAAAAACCCTTCTGGGAAAGTAGCTATTTTATTACACGGTCTTGAAGGAAATGCTCAAAGAACATATATTAAAGGTGCTGCCAATGAGTTATTAAAAAACGATTATAATATTGCTGCAATGAATTACAGGGGGTGTAGTGGCGAAAATAATTTAGCCTATCAATCTTATCATTCAGGAAAAACAGACGATTTAGAATTTTTAATAACTCATATTTTACAAAAGGAAGTTTATCAGGAAATAGTGTTAGTTGGTTTTAGTCTAGGAGCTAATTTGTTGTTAAAGTATTTAGGAGAACGAGATGATCACCCCAAAGAAATAAAAAAAGGAGTGGCAATATCGGTCCCAATAAGTTTAAAAGGATCTTTAGAAAGTTTAAACGAGCGAAAAAACTGGCCTTACAGAACTGTGTTTTTAAATAGCTTGCGTAAAAAATACAAACTAAAAATGAAGCAATATCCCGATAAGATGTCTGCAACAGAATTAAAAAAAGTTAGAACTTTAAAAGATTTTGATGATATTTATACTTCAAAAGCACATGGATTTAAAAATGCGTATGACTACTATCAAAAAAACAGCAGCAAACAATTCTTACCAACTATTAAAATTCCTGTCTTGATTTTAAATGCAAAAAATGATAGTTTTTTAAGTACTGATTGTTTTCCATTTGAAAATGCAGAACTTTCAAAGTTTATATATTTAGAAACTCCTACCTTTGGAGGACATGTAGGGTTTCATTATACCAACGAAACATATTACAGCGAAAAAAGAACCGTTACTTTTTTAAATGAAAAGCTATGACCAATGAAAATCAATTAATAATCGCATTAGGATATTGTATTTTTATGCTAATCATTTTCTTTATATATTTTAAATATCCACCAAAAAAAATTAATTATTTCTACGGTTACAGAACGAGACGGTCTATGCAAAATAATGAGACTTGGTCTTTTGCGAATAAGTATGCTGCAAAGCTTTCAATTAATTTTTCTGTCTATTCATTTTTTATTCCGCCTTTCTTATATTTTCTCTATCCTAAAAATAATTTTATCATAACAATTATAATTCATACCGCGTTAATACTTTCCGTTTTGTATTTCACAGAGACACAACTCAAAAGAAAATTTAAAGAGAAAGATCATCATAAGATATCCAACTAATTTACTCCATTGTATTTTAGTACCTTTGACTTATAAAATGGCAATTATATGATTAAATCTATGACCGGATATGGTAAATCGGTTATCCAGTTACCAACCAAAAAAATAACGGTAGAAATAAAATCTTTAAACAGCAAAAATATAGATTTAAATACAAGAGTTCCCTCTTCTTACAGAGGGAAAGAATTAGAAATTCGTAAACGTATTTCTAAATCGTTAGTGCGAGGAAAGGTAGATTTTAACTTATATGTTGAAATTACTGGCGAAAAAACATCTTCAAAAGTAAATGAAGTTGTTGTAAAACAATACATGAAGCAACTAAAAAGTATTATTCCTATTGGAGACGTAGAGCTAATAAAAATGGCTATAAAAATGCCAGACTCTATGAAAACCGAACGAGAAGAAATTGATGCGAACGAATTTGAAAATATTTTAGACGCTGTAAATAAAGCTTTAATAGCTATTAACAAATATAGATCTGATGAAGGGAAGGTGCTGGAAAAAGATTTTAACATAAGAATTAAAAATATTTCAGAATTATTAACCAAAGTTATAGCCATTGACACTGATCGGATCGCTATTGTTAAAGACCGCCTTCGTAAAGCGGTTGAAGATTTAAAAGAAGCGGTAGATGAAAACCGTTTTGAACAAGAGCTGATTTATTATCTTGAAAAATACGATATAACAGAGGAAAAAGTACGTTTAAAAAATCATTTAAACTATTTTAACGAAACGTTAGATTCTTCAGATTCAAATGGTAAAAAAATAGGTTTTATATGTCAAGAAATTGGAAGAGAGATTAATACCATAGGATCAAAATCCAATCATGCTCCCATGCAACAATTGGTTGTGCAAATGAAAGATGAATTGGAAAAAATTAAAGAACAATCCCTAAACGTTTTGTAATGGCAGGAGGAAAATTAATTGTTTTTTCAGCACCTTCAGGAAGTGGAAAAACTACCATCGTACAATATTTGCTTAAACAAGAGAAATTAAATCTAGATTTTTCGATTTCTGCAACTTCAAGAGAACCCAGAAAAGGAGAGATTCACGGCCAAGAATATTATTTTATAAGTTTGAGGCAATTTAAACAACATATAAAAAAGGAAGACTTTTTAGAATGGGAAGAAGTGTATCGTGACAATTTTTATGGAACCTTAAAAAAGGAAATAGAACGAATATGGGCAAATGGTAAAAATGTTATTTTTGATATCGATGTTGTTGGAGGACTTAGGATTAAGAAGAAATTTCCTAAGGAAACGTTGGCTGTTTTTGTAAAACCTCCCAGTGTAGACGAGCTAAAAATCAGATTAAAAAAACGTAAAACCGAAAGCGATGAGAAAATTAATATGCGAATTGCTAAAGCCTCTGTCGAATTAGCCACTGCACCACAGTTCGATTTTATTATAGAAAATAACGATTTAGATATTGCATTAAATGAAGCTGAAGAATTAGTAGAAAAATTTATTCATAAAGGAAATGAATAAAAAAGTTGGTTTGTTTTTTGGGAGCTTTAACCCTATCCACGTAGGGCATTTAATCATTGCAAATCATATGGCTGAATTTTCTGATCTTGAAGAGGTCTGGATGGTAGTTACTCCTCACAATCCTCATAAAAAAAAGAAAACCTTGTTGGACGATGTGCATCGATTAGCAATGGTTCGAATTGCAACTGAAGATTTTCCGAATTTAAAAGCTAGCAACATAGAATTCCATCTTCCGCAACCAAGTTTTACCGTGAATACTTTAGTTGCACTTGAAGAAAAACATCCAACTATAAATTTTTGTTTGATCATGGGAGAAGACAATTTAAAAAGCTTCCATAAATGGAAAAATTTTGAGCTAATCTTAGATCGGTATTTTATTTATATCTACCCAAGAATTTCAAAAGACGATAGTGAAATAATGTTATCTAATCATTCAAAAATAATAGAAGTAGCTGCACCAGTAGTAGAAATATCTTCCACATTTATTAGAAAAAGTATTAAATCAAACAAAAACGTCAAACCTTTATTACCACAAAAAGTTTGGGAATATGTAGACGAAATGAATTTTTATAAATAACTCTCCTAAGAACTTATTTTGTAGGGCCTGTTATTATTATGTATTTTTGAGTTAAATATTATTTTTATGTCAAGTAAACCAAAGTTTGCTGTTTTTGGTGGAGGAAGTTGGGCAACGGCTATTGTGAAAATGTTGTGTGAAAATTTAGAAGAAGTAGGATGGTACATGCGAAACGAATCAGCCTTAAAACATCTCCATAAACATAAACACAATCCTAATTATCTAAGCTCTGTTGAGTTTGACACCTCAAAACTAAAACTCAGTAACGATATTAATGAATCGGCCACTTATGCCGATTATCTTATTTTTGTAATTCCCTCTGCATTTTTATATAAAGAACTTGAATTACTTACTGTCGACATAAAAGACAAAGTAATATTTTCTGCTATCAAAGGAATTGTGCCAGAAACCAATTTGATCGTTGGAGAACATTTTTGTAATTTTCAAGAGGTACCTTTTGAAAACATAGGAGTTATATCGGGCCCTTGTCACGCAGAAGAAGTTGCATTAGAACGCCTTTCTTACCTTACTATTGCTTGTGCAGAAGAAGTAAAAGCACAGGTGGTATCGCAATCCTTAAGCTGTGATTATATAAAATGTAAAATAAGTGAGGATATTATTGGTACGGAATACGCAGCAATGCTTAAAAATATTTATGCCATTGCAGCTGGAATAGCACACGGATTAGGCTATGGAGATAACTTTCAAAGTGTTTTAATGAGTAACGCTATTCGTGAAATGAAAAAATATGTAAAGAAAGTTTATAAGATGAAACGAGACATTAATGGCTCTGCATATTTAGGCGATTTGTTAGTGACTGGCTACTCTACCTTTAGTAGAAATAGAATGTTTGGTAACATGATTGGCAAAGGATATACAGTAAAAAGTGCACAAATGGAAATGAGTATGGTGGCTGAAGGGTATTATGCTACCAAAAGCGCATATCAACTAAATTTAGAGAAAGAAAATAATGCCAAGACTCCGATAATAAACGCTGTTTATACTATTTTGTATGAGGGTGGAAATGCTAAGGATATATTTAAAGATCTTACTAATAAATTGGATTAATTCATACAGTAAAAAACTCCATCAAAGGTTTTCGCTACACAGCTAATACACAATCTTGTCCCATCAAATCAATAAATACCGTATTGTTTTCTTTGACGCTATAAGGCTTAAAAATAAATGTCTTGTCAAAAAGTTGTCCTTCAGCAAAAAAAGTGACGATATACTCATTGGTAAATCCTAAAACCTCCTCTGTAATCATTTCTACTTTCGCTCCCATATGGGGCGGCAAATCTCCTAAACCATGGCGTAAGGTAGAGGTTTTTTTATTTTTATAATTGCCTCTTGACATCACTAAAACAGACTCTATAATATCTTCGCGATTATTAACCACATAAACATTCCAAGTTTTAGCTAAAAAATCTTTGTCCCACTCTTGAGTCGCAAGCACTTGAATTTTTTCGACAACTGGAATTTTTATATCTTTTTTCATCTTAAAAAATTTTTTAAGATTATTGACTTTTAAACTGCTCTAGAAAACGAACGTCGTTTTCGCTAAACATGCGAATATCTGGGATTTGGTGTAATAATAAAGCAATACGATCAATCCCCATACCAAAGGCAAAACCTGAATATATCTCAGGGTCTATATTACAGTTTTTTAAAACATTTGGGTCTACCATACCACATCCCATAATTTCTAACCAACCAGTTCCTTTAGTCATTTTATAATCTGTTTCTGTTTCTAAGCCCCAATATACGTCAACCTCTGCACTTGGCTCTGTGAAAGGGAAGTAAGAAGGTCGTAAACGAATTTTAGATTTCCCAAACATCTCAGTCGTAAAGTATTGTAATGTTTGTTTTAAATCTGCAAAACTCACCCCTTTATCTACATACAAACCTTCTACTTGATGAAAAAAACAGTGAGATCTTGCAGATATAGCTTCGTTTCTAAATACTCTACCAGGCGAAATTGTTCGAATGGGAGGTTGGTTGTTTTCCATGTAGCGAACTTGCACTGAAGAAGTATGGGTCCTTAACAACACATCCGGGTCTTTTTCGATAAAAAAAGTGTCCTGCATGTCTCTGGCAGGATGATATTCAGGTAGATTTAAAGCTGTAAAATTATGCCAATCGTCCTCAATCTCTGGCCCTTCAGAAACATTAAATCCAATCCTCGAAAAAATATCTATAATCTTATTCTTTACAATAGAAATTGGATGTCTGGACCCTAACTCATTTGGTTCTCCTGGGCGGGTTAAGTCTCCATAACTCCCCTTTACTTCTTCTCCTTTGGACAACACTACTTTTTGTGAATTAACTTTTTCTGTTGCTTTGGTCTTTAGAAGATTAATAGTCTGCCCAAACTCTTTTTTTTGGTTGTTGGGAACATTTTTAAACTCAGCAAAAAAATCGTTCAATAGCCCTTTTTTTCCAAGATATTTTATTCGGAATAGCTCTAACTCTTCTAGTGACTTTGGTGAAAATGTCTCTACATCAGCTATGTGCTCTTTTATTTTTTGAATCATTCTTAATTAATTACAACTTCACAAAATTAAACTATTACTAGGTCTAGCACAACAAAATAAAGAGAAAAGAGCTTTGTTGTGTACTGTTTTTTATATTATTCCACTACTTTTTTCTCTAAGAAGTAATTAACTATTGCTTCTTTCATTAAAACCGTCTGCTCACCTGCTTTTAACGAAGGGAGTTTTTCTAAAACTTTATAGTGTGGCCATCCCTCTTTATCAAAATAATCAAATTCATAGTACCCAAAAGGTTCTAATAATCTACAAATAGCAATATGCATTAAATTAATTTTATCATCCTTACTATATTTTATAGACAAATTACCCTTTTCTTGTAATCCTATAATATATATTATTCCATCTAGATCTAGTGTTTCTCCATCGGCAAACTGATTGCTCAAATGCGAAACTACGTCGTCCCACAATCGTTTTAAGTTTTCGTCTCTAGCCATAGTTTTTTAATTAAATAGCGTATTCAAATATTATCAATCATTTAATTACATCGCAAAGATAATGTATCTTTATCCTAAATTTATAAAATGAACTTATTAGACATTATCCTTGGAATTATATTGATTTTTTCTTTTGTGCAAGGCATGAGAAAGGGGCTTTTTGTGAGTTTAGCTTCTTTTTTAGGGTTGGTATTAGGGGTTTTTGGAGCGATTTATTTTTCGGAATTTGCGGCTAGTTATATAAATAATTGGTTCTCTTTAAGTGAGGAAACAACTTACTTTACTGCAAAACTAGTAACTTTTATAGTCATCGTTTTTGTCATTAATTGGGCGGGGAAGTTTCTAACAAAAATTGCAGATTTTGCTTTCTTAGGTCTCTTTAATAAAATTCTTGGAGGAGTTTTTAATATGTTATTTTCTGCTTTTATTGTCAGTGTAATTTTTATGTTTTTTAATCAGTGGAATACGACTGATTATGTAATTTCTAGTGAAAAGAAAGAAAATTCTAATCTCTATAATCCTATTGCAGCTCTAGCGCCTTTAGTACTTCCAGATTTAGTTGAAGATGTGAAAAATATAAATATTCAAAAAAAGATTTTAAATATCAACCTGTCTGAAGAAAAAGAATAATTTTATAATTCTTTTAAATCCGTCAAAGGAATCCAGCCTTCTTTACCATTAGCAATTTCTATAAGCCCCCAGTCAGTATCTTTTTCTAAGATTTGAATTTTGGTCCCCTCATGAAGTATAAAGGATATTTCGCTCCCTAAGTTCGGGGCTTCTCTTACGTCAGAGCTTGCAGCAAAAATTATTGCAGGTTTATTATTAATCGCATACTCATAAGTGGAAAAAGCCATGGAAAGCGACATCCCTAAAAGAAGTATTAAAATAGCAGAAGAGATGAAAAAGAAACGCTTTTTTATTTCTGAATATGAAAAATAATATATCAAAAAAAACACTACAAAAATAACCCCTAAAAAAACAGAAGCATAAGCCCAACCGTCAAAATTTAGTTGGTCTGATATGGTATGATACCATTTGTAAAAAATAGTTTTTGGTAATGGCTCGATGGCGTCTATCCTTGTGTTTTCTGCAAATGACAAGTTGTTTTTTATATCACGATTATTGGGAGCCAATAACAAGGCCTTTTCATAATAATAAATACTTGGGCCAACATTATTTAGTTTATAATGAGCATTCCCTAAATTGAAATATAATTCTGCAGAATGGCTTTTGTGATCTAAAATTTTCATCCAAGAAAATACGGCCTCTTGATATTTTTCAGCTTTGTACAACGATTTTCCTTGCTCAAAAAGGGGTGAGTTTTGAGAATAACTGTGTACTGTAATTATCATTGCAATCAGGAATATAATATTCCTATTAAATGTCAAATATGTTAAAAATTTATTTTTCATTATTGAAGTTGTTTGTCAATATTAGATATAACTTTTACTGCTTTGTCATAATCTTGTTGAATGGCAACGTCAGAGGTTGGTGTATATCTTGCAAATTCACAGCTTTTTAAAAGTGCTTCAAAGTTTAAAACAACTTCGTTTTCTACATTTCTATCAGAAAGTAATTCTGTTATTTTTTCTTTTGAAAATTCAGAAGTAACAATTGCTAATTTGGCTTTTAAATAATTGTGTAGTGCTCGCTCTAGTGCTTCATAAAAAAATGCTTGCTTCCCTAAATTTTTTCTGGCTTCCGATAAATATTTTTTAGCCAATCGTGTTGCTGTTCTATATCTTCTGCCCTCAATATCGTTAAGTCTTTTACGTCTTGTATTTCCTGTTAATATTATGATTGGGATTAAAAAAAATGGGATTCCTAGCAAGCACCAAAATTTAAAAGTTTTAAAAAAAACCGGACGATTTATTGGTATTAATATTGTGGAGGTCTTGATGTATTTAAACTGGTCATTTGTCAAAGAAATAACATTCTCATTACTTAAGCTTTTATTTTTTTCATTAAGTTGATTGGGTACAGGACCATTGACAACTTCTACCACAATTTCATCAGATAAAATAGTTTTATACTCATTCAAAGCTACATCGAAATATGAAAAAGTAATGGGTCTAATTGGATAACTACCTTTAAACTCTGGAATTACGGTATAGGTGTCGCTTATAAAGCCATTCATCCCCTTTGAATTAACAATTATTTTATTAGCCCTTACTGGTTCATACACCTCCAATGAGTTTGGAAGATTTAGAGGCGGAAGGTTAAATAATTTTAAATTTCCTGTACCTTTTACTTTGATTTTTAATTCTAAAGCTTCATTGGCATCTAGCGTTTTCTTATTAGTGGATATGCTAAAGTCAAAATTTCCCACCGCTCCTGAAAAGTTGTCCGGTTTACCCTTTACTGGTAATGGTTTAACATTAATAGTTCTTTTACCTGCAGAAATTGTTCTATTAACACGAGCCATTCTTCTCCGGCCAAATATATCTCTAGTATTTCCTTGAACGTCAATAGGGATGTCTAATGTTAAAGGTTCAATAGTTAATTCTCCCGTTTTTTGAGGATATAATACTGCTTTTCTCAAGACCACATAGCGATAAGGCTTCCCTTTATAGGTGGTCTCGTAAATTTGTTGTTCTCCCTTTTCTTCTATATACTGACTCCAAAAATCCTGAAATTTTGGAGTGTCCAATTCTTGCCAACTTCTTGTAATACTTACATCATTTGAAACATATAATTTATAGATAACTGTAATGGCTTCGTTTAAATAAGGATTTGTTTTTGAGACCTCTGCTATTAAATGAACATTTTCACTGGCTACATAATCTGCATTATTACCGTCTTTAGGTTTTGTAACAGCTTCAGTAATAGTTATCTTTAAAGGGGTGGTTTTATATATTTGGTCGTCAATTTCGATAGTAGCTTGATTGATACTAAACGTTCCTTGTGATTTAGGTGCCAGAAAATAGGAGTATGTTTTTGAATAACTCCTTTTTCCATTTATCCAGGAATTACTAATCGACTGATTTGGCCCTCCAACAACATTAAACCCCTTAAAATTTGGTGGTACAAAATTATCTCCATCTTCATTCATTTCAAAATCAATACGCAAACGCTCATTAATTCCAAGTGTTTTTTTACTTGCTTTTGCTATGAACGAAACTTGGGCTTTAGCAAGGCCAAAACTCAGTATAAAAAATAATATGAAAATGGATTTTGTGCTCATTACCAATCTTTTTCAGATTTTACTTTCAACCCTTTTTGCTTTTTGGCATTTATCTTTTCTTGAACCTTTCTTTCTTCATTATTCATAGCCTCTAACAAGTTTTTAACCTGTTGAGGAGATAACTTTCCTGGTTCGGTTGGTTGTTGTTGCTCTTTATCCTCTGGCTTGTCAGGTTTTCCCTTATCTTTATTTTCGTCACCCTTTTTTTTATCTTGTTCTTCATCTCCTTTATCCTGTTCATCTTTTTGTTCACCATCTTCGCCATCCTTTTTATTATTTTCGTTTTCCTGATTTTTCTCTTCATCTTCGTCCTTCTTATCCTCTTGATTATCTTTATTGTCATCATTGCCGCCATTTTTTTCTTGGTCTTCCAATAATTCTTTTGCTAAAGCATAATTATAACGTGTTTCTTCATCTTTTGGATTGTTTCGCAATGCATTTTTATAGGATTCGACTGCTTCTTGATATTTCTTCTCATTCATAAAAGTATTCCCTAAATTATGAAAAGCTTTATGTTTATCCAATTTTGTGTCAGCTACAGCTGCTGCTTGTTTAAAACGAGACATCGCAACTTCATTCATTTCTTTGTTATAATAAGCAGTCCCTAAATTATACTTTCCCGTATCTTCATTTGGATTTATAGAAATTGCTTTTCGATAAGCTGCTTCAGCTTTAGAAAAATTATCATTTGCCATTTCATAACTTGCGTCCGTTAGAGCTTTTTTAGACTCCTTTAGAACCATTTGCTTTTCTTTCGATACCACCTGAGCGACTAGAGAAAAACTTAAGTTAAAAACTAGAAAAAGACAAAATGTATTAAGTCTTAATTTATGTCTATTATGTTTAAAGTTTTTAGTCTTCATTAAACAAGTTTAATTTTTTAATCCAAGCTGTTTTTCTCTCCAATAATACTAATTCAAGGACTAACAGAAAAATTGATATTCCTAAAAACCATTGGAAACGATCTTTAAAATCTGTAAACTGTTTTGCTTCAAATTCTTTTTGATTCATCCCGTTTAAAATAGTATTTACTTCTTCTATTACTTCACTAGTATTGCTCCCGTTAATGTATTTCCCATTTCCTTTTGATGCGATTTCATTTAACTTATTAGCGTTTAATTTGGTAATGACTTGTTGATTTTTGTTATCTCGCTTATAATATTGAAGTATTCCATTTCTTTTATACGGTATGGGACCTCCTGTTTCAGTCCCTACTCCAATAGTGTAAATTCTAATCCCTAAATTAGCGGCTTCATTCACAATTTCTGAAATATTCCCTTCATGATCTTCTCCATCGGATATGATAAATAATACTTTATTTACCTGGTCTTCGTCATTGTAATAGGTTTCTGCCATTTTGATGGCTTCTGTGATTGCTGTTCCTTGCGATGATACCATGTCGGTATTCATACTATTTAAAAATAATTTAGTCGTTGAGAAATCTGTAGTTATTGGCACTTGAGGGAAAGCACTCCCTGCGTAACCAATTATTCCTACACGATCTCCTCCTAAACTATTAATAATTTGAGTGATTAATTGTTTGGATTTATCGATACGATTTGGAGCAATATCCTCGGCCAACATACTTTTTGAAACATCAAGAGCGAAAACCACGTCCACTCCTTCTCTTTTTACGGTTTCTATTTTTGTTCCAATTTTAGGATTGACTAAAGCTAATGTCAGACTGAAAATTGCTAACGAAAGAATAATTAGTTTTAACCAAGATTTAAAAAAAGAACGATCGGGACTTAACTTCTTTAGAGCAACCTGAGAAGCAAATTTCCTTTGGGTATGCTTTTTCCAAATAAATACCAATAAGAAAGCTACCGTCAAGCCAATGATAGCAAAAAGTAAATAAAAAAATATGGGCTTTTCTAATTGATACATTCTAATTCATATTAAATAAAACTTCTAAATACGGAATATCTTAGGAACAACTCAAAGAACAACAAACTAAAAGCTAAAAGGACAAATGGCCTAAACAATTCATCATAACTTGTATATTTAGTTTCTTCAATTTCTGTTTTTTCTAATTTATTTATTTCTTCATAAATTTCTTCTAGTTTGGTGTTACTTGTAGCTCTAAAATATTTTCCTCCTGTTGTATTAGCAATTTCTAATAATAAATCTTCATCAATCTCTACTTGAATATTTCCATATTGAAATGATCCGTTAGGGAGAATCCCAATTGGAGACAATGCCATTCCGTTTGATCCTATTCCTATGGTATACACTTTAATTCCAAATTCGACAGCCAATTCACTAGCTATTTTTGGATCAATAAATCCTGAATTGTTAACCCCATCAGTTAATAAAATTATTACTTTCCCTTTTGCTCGACTTTCCTTAAGCCGATTAACAGCTGTTGCTAGACCCATACCAATAGCTGTTCCCCCCGTGATAATCGTATTGTATTTAATGCTTTTTAAAGAAGAAAGGACAATGTTTTTATCACTTGTTAAAGGTGTTTTTGTATAACTTTCTCCAGCATATTCTACCAATCCCAAACGATCGTTTGGTCGCGCTAAAATAAACCTAGACGCCACCTTTTTTAACGCCTCCAATCGGTTAGGCTTTAAGTCTCTGGCTAACATACTTGCAGAAACATCGATTGCAATTACAATATCTATTCCTTTAGTGGTTTTAATCCGTGTAGACTCATCAACCGTTCTCGGTCTGGCCATCGCAACTATTATTAGGGTCAATACGATTAGACGAAGTATAAATAATAAAGGGCGAACTTTTGCCAACCAGTTTTTAGAAGTGTCAAACCCTTTTAAACTTGAAATTTTTAAAACAGCAGTTTGTTGACTTCTTTTCCAAAAAAACCAAATCAATAACAAGGGAAGCATCAATAGCAACCAAAAAAAGTCTGGATTTACAAATTCAAAATTACTGCTCATTTTTTTTTATGTTATTTTGAGTAACTTCTAGCTCAATTGAATTAATAATCCGGTCTTTTATGTTTTCAGCAAATCGACCATCATCTTGGTAAACGACCAGAATTTCTTGCAATCCGTTTTCTTGTGCAAACAAAAGTAATTCATAGGAGCTCTTTTTCTTTAGTACTTTATTTTCTGAAGCTTCTAAATAGAAATCTCCATAGGCTCTTATTCCTTTGATCCCATTTTCTGTTTCAAAATCATCTCTTTTTACTAGTAGGTTTTTGGCACCTAATTTTTCTAATAAAACCAAAGACATGTCTAGTGAAGATTCCAAGCCTAACTGTTGCTCTTGGTTGAATTTTATAGAACTTACTCTTATAAAAAAAGGTTCTTTTATTTCACCGAAGGTAAAAAGGCTTTTACGTTTTATAGCAGTACTTTTAAAGGCTAAAGAATCCTCAACCCTGACCAAGACCTGAGGGGTTTCTAATACGATTAAAGGGGAACCGTATTCGCTTTTTATCCACCTCCCCTCCGAAAGGTTTCGCATCTCATTACCTAATGTTTTATCTTTTAATTCATCAAACCCTTTGATACTTCCAAAAATTAATACAGCAACTACAACCGTTGCTAATGCTCCTAAAGCAATTTTAATTCGCTTATTTTTTAATTCTTTTTTGCGCAATTTTTCGAGGTATAATTGATTTTGAAGTAGTTCTTCTTCAGTGGGCTCAGGAATGATTTCTTTTGTTTCATTAATGATATCTTCAACGACTGCTCGATCAACTTTTGCCTGCCCCTCTTGTTCTTTCATTTTAGCAAACTTAATTAAGTCGGCGCGGGTTAAAATTTTATCAATCTTTTTAATTGTTGCATTATCAAAATCGTAATTTCCAGAATCTTTATGTAAAGTCAATCGTTCAATTAGTTCTTTGCTGGTGCTTTCTAGAGCTGAATCATCAACTTCTCTTCCAATATACGTTTTTAGAATTTCTGTTAATGAGGTGTAATATCGTTTCGAGTTATTATTTTTTAGAAAAAATGAATGATCTAATTCTTGTAGGGCTTTTATTGCCTCTTCATAGGGTGGTAATTGTTGTTGAGTTTCTTCTCTTTTTCTTTTTTTTCTTTTTAAATAGAAAAATAGTCCTAAAACTAAGAAAACTAAAATTGATAGTATCCATTGAAATACACTGTAGAAGTCAAAATCCTGTGCCTCCACTTCAAAAGCTGGTTTGATGTGAAACATTTTTTGTTGGGTGGTATCAACGATTACATTTGCCACTTGAACTTGAACTGAATCAGTATTAAAAGGCTCATTATTAATAACAATCCTTTGAGAGGGAAGTGTGTAACTGCCAGAATCAAACTGAGTTAGTCCGTACTTTTTTATTAACCTTATTTTATCTTGATATCTTGTAGTGTCTGGCTCATAGGACTCAATAACCTCCATAGGGTTAAATGATTGTCCTTCTGGGAAAAGTACTAAATCCGTAGAATCAGTTTCCACTTGAATGGAATAAATAATTTCTTCTCCAACTCGTATTTGGGTAGTATCAATGGACGAAATAACTTGTGCATTAGTCATATAGCCAATAAAGAATAAAGACAATCCCAAGATGTTTTTTAAAACATGTTGATTTGAAATCTTTTTAATTCGTAGCTTACTTTCCATTACCAATGGTTATCTGTTTTTGAAATAGCCCAACATTTTTTTTACATAACTTTCATCTACTCGACACGTCAACGCTCCTGCCCCACTCTTTTGAAATGATTCTTTAAAATAATCTGCTCTATCCTGATAATAAGAGTGATAATGGTTACGAACTCCTTTTGAGGAGGTATTCACTAATACTAATTCTCCGGTTTCTTGATCTTCCATTTGAACCACTCCAAGATTTGGAATCTGCTCTTCATTTTTATCAAAAACTCGAATCCCAGTAATATCATGTTTCCCCGAAACAATTTTTAATGTATCTCTGTAGGAGTCAGTTATAAAATCGGATAATACAAACACAATTGCTTTTTTCTTGATTACTTTAGAAAAGTATTTGAGAGCCATTGCGATGTCTGTTTTTTTACTATTGGGCTTGTGTTCTAATAATTCTCTTATAATTCTTAGAACATGAGACTTTCCTTTTTTGGGTGGGATAAATAACTCAATTTCATCTGAAAATAAAATTAAGCCTATTTTATCATTGTTTTGTAGAGCTGAAAACGCCAAAGTTGCAGCAATTTCAGTAACAATTTCATTTTTAAATTGACCGTCCGTTCCAAACATTTCAGAACCACTAATGTCTACGATTAACATTAACGTTAACTCCCGCTCTTCTTCAAAAACCTTGATATATGGTTCGTTGTAACGAGCCGTTACATTCCAATCAATAGAACGAACATCATCACCAAATTGATATTGGCGAACTTCACTAAAAGTCATTCCGCGGCCTTTAAAGGTACTATGATATTCGCCACCAAACATATGATCGCTCAGGCGACGTGTTTTAATTTCAATTTTTCGTACTTTTTTAAGGAGTTCCTTGGTATCCATTTCTTAAGTCTGTAATGCTTGTTAGAACAAGTTTTTCAATATTGGTTAGTGTTAAGAATCTACTTTATTTGGATTCTAAGGCACTTCAATTTCGTTTACAATCTTATTAATAATATCTTCTGAAGTAATATTTTCTGCTTCCGCTTCATAAGTAATACCAATACGATGGCGCAACACGTCGTGAACAACAGCTCTTACATCTTCTGGGATAACATAGCCCCTACGTTTAATAAACGCATAACATTTCGATGCAGTCGCTAGGTTAATACTTCCTCTTGGGGAAGATCCAAAACTAATTAGGGGATTTAATTCTGCCAAATTATAATTTTCAGGTGTTCTGGTAGCAAAAATAATATCTAAGATATATTTCTCTATTTTCTCGTCCATATACACTTCACGAACTGACTTTTGTGCTTTTAGTATTTGAGCTAAAGAAACAACTTGATTTACTTTTTCAAAACTTCCTTTTAAGTTTTGACGAACTATTAACTGTTCTTCAGCTAATTGAGGATATTTTATGACTGTTTTTAACATAAACCGATCCACTTGTGCTTCTGGTAATGGGTAGGTACCTTCTTGTTCGATTGGGTTTTGAGTTGCCATTACTAAAAACGGGCTGTCCAAAGAAAATGTTTCATCACCAATGGTCACTTGCTTTTCTTGCATTGCTTCCAATAATGCAGATTGTACTTTTGCAGGAGCACGGTTGATCTCATCTGCCAACACAAAATTGGCAAAAATAGGTCCCTTTTTGATACTGAAGTCATTATCCTTCATATTGTAAATCATCGTCCCAACCACATCAGCAGGGAGTAAATCTGGTGTAAACTGAACTCTACTAAAATCACCGTGGACTGCTTTTGCCAGAGTATTAATAGCTAAGGTTTTTGCTAATCCAGGAACTCCTTCTAGTAGTATATGTCCCCCTCCAAGCAATCCTATTAACAAACGTTCGACCATGTGTTTTTGGCCAACTATCACCTTGTTCATTTCCATAGAAAGAATATCAATAAAGGCTGATTCCTTCTCAATTTTTTCATTTAAAGCGCCAATATCTAGCGTTATATCTGCTTGCTCCATGTCTTATTTTATTTAATAAACAGTTGTTTTGTTATGGATTGCTAAATTGAAAAATTAACATTTAAAACCTTGTTAATAATTGGTTAAAATTAGCCTTTAGATTTAAAGGGTTAAAGCGCTTTAAATACGTATTTTTCTATATTAAATATCGGGTTATTTTAATAAAAAAAAGCCTCTTTTTGAAAACTTTATGATTATGAATACAAAAACTGCATTAATAACTGGTGCATCCTCCGGAATTGGTATGGCAACGGCTATCGTATTGGCTAGAAATGGAATTAATTTAATCCTTTGCGGAAGAAGGCAAAAGCGCCTCGAGGGATTAAAAAGTGAATTGGACTCCTATTGCAATATTCATACGTTAAATTTTGATGTTCGCGATAAAAAAGAAGTGTTTTCAAAAATTGAATCACTCCCAGATGCTTTTTCAACTATTGATATTTTAATAAACAATGCTGGAAACGCACACGGATTAGATACTATCCAAGACGGAAATGTAGAAGATTGGGAAGCGATGATCGACATCAATGTAAAGGGATTGCTATATGTAAGTAAAGCGATACTTCCAAAAATGCTTCAAAAAGAAAGTGGACACATCATCAATATTGGATCTACTGCTGGAAAAGAAGTCTATCCAAGAGGGAATGTTTACTGTGCTAGTAAATATGCTGTAGATGCGATTAACCAAGGAATGCGAATCGATTTAAACGGAAAAGGAATTAAAGTAGGAGCCATCAATCCAGGGATGGTAGCAACCGAATTTAGTGAGGTGAGATTTAAAGGCGATTCCCAAAAAGCAACTAAAGTTTACCAAGGATTTACTCCATTGCAAGCACAAGATATTGCTGAAATAATTTGGTTTACCGTTACCAGACCTGCACATGTGAATATTGCCGATTTAACCGTAATGGCCTTGGACCAAGCCTCTAGCACCATCGTAAACAAGAAATAAATTATGATTAACAAACGCCTTTTAATTAAAAACTTACTTGCTCACAACGATGAGAGTAGTTTCTATGATAAAAAGCGAAAAATTGATTTAGGCTCAAAAG